>Ga0172370_10000026_pt1 | contig 162802 bp, 153 predicted proteins | sample LakKiv5m_FD_114538 | JGI IMG/M metagenome (GOLD analysis project Ga0172370, IMG submission 114538) | Freshwater microbial communities from Kabuno Bay, South-Kivu, Congo - kab_022012_11.5m | ecosystem: Environmental > Aquatic > Freshwater > Lake | place: Democratic Republic of the Congo...
AAAACGAAACACCTAGCAAGCAAGTCAAGCCGCCATATGTGTTTCAATTCCACTATTGGTCTGATTAAAACAAAACCCGGACGCTTCGGGTTTACATTGCGTCGGCTGTTTCAATTCCACTATTGGTCTGATTAAAACTTCCTGTGTGCGTTTTTGCATAGTTATTTCCATACGGGTTTCAATTCCACTATTGGTCTGATTAAAACCGTTCTTTTTATCAGCTTACAAATATCACTTGTCAAAGATCGTTTATTTATTTCATTTTTTCAAGGTTTTTTGCAGTAAACCGGCGAGGAAGAATTGTATTATTGCCACTTTACTGCACAATACTCAAAATCTCTTTTCAATATTGGCATTAATGTATTCATTAAAAAAGGTATTCCTATATAAAATTATCAACTGAACGTTTTTCGATGCCGATTATTTGTTTAGAACGGTAATTACGCTCGCCAAATTCAAAAATGATAATACTGTCACTTACTTTATTGATTCTTTTCTTTAAACCTGCTATTACTTCCGCCAGAGTACCTTCGGTTAATTCACCTTCGAACACGGAATTCTGGATCCAAAAAAGATACTTACTAAGATATTTATGAATCTTAGATACTCTTTTTTGACCAACGTCGTAGACGAATATGTAATACATTTATCTCTCAAATATTCAAATAATAAATTGTGAATGTTAAATATAAATTTTTGTTATAGATCATTTTTCTCCCTCCGATTTATTCAGTATTCAACATAATACATTCCCCTCTCACCACCAGACATGCAGGGGCTTATATTCTTTCTCTGCAATTAGATGCTTGATCAATTTGTACAGTTCGAGACGGATTAATTGCTTATAACTGACAGAGCGATTTAATTGACGATGTTTGATCGTGACGCGCAGGCGCTCATCCCATTCTTTAAGAAAAATTCTGCGTCCTTCTTCATTTAAATAGCAATAGTTCAGATCGCGGTCAAAGTTGTCCGGCTTAATCATTTTCAAGTTTATAAGACGAAAAATAAGTTTATCCACTAAAAACGGTTTGAATATTTCGGCAATATCGAGCGATAAAGAATAACGGCGAACACCAGGTTCATGCAGATAACTGATAGTTGGATTCAACTGAGTATGATAAATTTCACCGAGTATAGTCGTATATAACAAAGAATTACCAAAGGAAATCAATGCATTAAGAGAATTCTCGGGTGGACGTTTAGTTCGTTTTTCGAAAAGTTCCTCCCAATTAACTAAAAAATCCCAGGTCTCGTAATAGATTTTGCGCCCCTGGGCTTCGATAGTCATGAGATGATTGACATCCAGGGCGGATTCGATTCCGATTTTTAATTGTTCGATCTTTTCAATCGCACCACTAATATGTTCCGGATGCTCTCGAAGATTCAGCAGAAAATGGAAAAAAGCCGACTCGATAAATTTACGGGCAAGATTAAGGCGCTCATTGGTATCCAGATAAGCTCTAACCTGCCGGATAAGCAACTCTCCCGCTACCAATTTTTCGCGCGGGTAAAAACTGCCGGTGTAATAGCCGTAGTAATTGAACTGATGCAGGACGATACCGTTCTCCGAGAGGAAATTGAAGAAACTGGAGTTGTAATCATTCTGGCCGAAACAATAAAGTGAATCAACGGTTTCGACCGGGATAGGTTTGCGAAAGGTTGAACCGCTATCTTTTTCAACTTTATCGAAGAAAATGGTATTATCTTTTCTACTCAGACGACCATCATTGAGAATGTAATAGGGCCTTTTCATGATTTGTTAGACGCTGATTTATTATGATTCCTTTTTCATTTTTTTTGACACTGATTTTGAATGATTCCTTATGATAATTATTTATTTTTTCTTTTTTCATTGTCAATCGGCGTCCTTCTACGTCCGTATTTTAGACGCTGATTTTTTATGATTCCTTATGAAAATATTTTTTATTTTTATCATAGTTAATCAGTGTTATTCTGCGTCTTCCAATCACGACTAAAAACGCGTCTTTTGATGGTCAGCTTCTGCCCGAAGTTGATCAGCAAACCAACTTCAATTCCGGTCGCCCTGAGATAATTGACCAATTGCACCTCATGCATGGGATCGAGAACGCTGACAGCTTTTAATTCGACAATGACCTTATTTTCCACAATCAAATCGGCGTAATAATCACCAACTAAATTGTGATCATAAAATACCTGAATTGGAAATTGCTGCTTGACATTCAATCCACTCTTCATGATTTCATAATAGAGCGCGTTTTCATATACTTTTTCCAGGAATCCATAGCCAAGAGCATTATAAACGGTATAAGTCGCGGCAATAATCTTATCCGTGATGGCAGAGTGTTTATAGTTAGACGCTGATTTATTATGATTGTTTATGATAATTTTTTTCATATTTAATTTTAGTGTTTCAATACCTCATTTCTAAAATTTGTATTTCTATTTTTTCATAAAACATCAGCGTTAATCTGTATCTAAGAATCTCATACAAAGCATAACTCGTAATAGGCGCATTTCAGGCAGGCTTTGGTTTTGCGGGCGGCCGGGACGGGAGCATTGACAACCTGCCCGATGGCGGCGGTCATTTTGGACAATTCGTCACAGTCGGCGTCAGTGAGTTCGACAGCCACGGTTTTACGGAGTTTCGGATAATCGAGTAGTCCGCGGAAGCCTTCAATGCCCTTGTTCTGCAGTACCCAAAGATAGAATTTGAGTTGCCAGAGGTGGGCTTTTTCCATGCGGTCGGATTTCTTGACTTCGTGGATGACTTTGGCACGGACATCGGCGAAGTCAAGCACGATATTATTGCCGATGCGGATTTCTTTCTGCTCGCGCTCGTAACTGTTTTCGTGGATGACCCGGCCGAGTTTGACTAAGTCGGATTCCTGTTCGCAAACGATCTGGTGGTGGAAGTACCAGAGCTTGCGCCGGCAAACCATGTAGTAATTCAGGTGCGTGGCGGTAAGGTCCAGTGATAAACTATCCATTTTCAATGGCGCTAATTTGTTAGTTCAAATTTTCATTCCGCTATCTGCTTTTCATAATCAAATCCAGAAAGCATCTCTATCAATTTTTCTTCAGCTTTTTCAAGGGCATCTTTCGACTCAGTAGTAGTAATCGTATAGGCTGAACAGGAAGGAGTAATAAAAACCTCGGCGCCAGCATCTTCATCAATAATTAACCGGGCTTTCGGTCTCTCCGAGTCACTATCAATCAATTTTGCTCGAATCGAAGTAGCAATTTGATTTGCATTATTGCTGATCGAAATGGCTAAGGTCTCCATTAAAGAAAAAGTACGCGCCTGATTACTTCCGATTCTCCAATTTATTAAAGCATGAGCAATTACCGGGATTGCCTTCTTGCGTAAGTTTTCAGGCATAACCAAACATGCGCCAAATACATTTTTAGATTCAATCCACTCTTCTTTTTTCAAAGCTTCAATAGTATCTGCTCTCATTTCCGGTTCCATTTGGTTTGTCGAAACACAAAAGAGCGTTCTTAAATCAATCGCAATGTCATAAACAAATAAACCAGAAGCTCTATTTCCAGGTTTCAGCCATTTTTTTAATAAGCTTCGATCAGTTCCAGATAACAATGCTTCGACTTGTTCATTTGATAATTGTTTACCACTTGAATCTCTTACGATTACTTTATTGGGGATTTCTGGTCTGTCACTTCTGTCAAATGTCATGTTTTCTGATTCAATTCCACCTAATAATGGATGAACAGGCCGCATTGCAGAAATTGAAAAAGGACTCCTTCGCTTCAATGTTCTATCTTTTTTAGTACCTGACTTATCCTTTTGAGCAGTATGCATCCATCCACCAAATATTTGATCAAAATATCGAGGATCGCAAAGAGATAGTACTTCTCCTTCCTCAAGACTAGGCGCTTTCCAAATAAAACTCACGGGTGAGCGATCCTGAATTAGAGAAGAACTGATTAATTCTAAAATTGATCTTTTAACCTGTTGTCCACTAGAATATGGCATTCTGACATTACTAAATACAGGATCAAAATAATACTTTTGCCCTTCATGAACACAGAAAACCGTGTGGTCTGCATGACGCAAACCTCTTAAATAAATGTAAGACTCCATAATGAATTCCTTTCTATTGTTTGTTTATCTCTGTTTTTAATGTGATTCCTTTCCTACCTCGGCATACTGAAAACGAATCAGAGTCAGAAAATATTTTACATCTTCACCGGGCATTTTATTTACGATTTCAGCTATTTCATATACCGGCCGTGGCTCCATCGTGTTTTCAAGAATCGGTACGAGATTTTCGATAAATGATCTCTTCGTCGATGACTCCAAGAAATTTTCGACTATCTTTTTCCGATCTGTCCGGGCCTGCTCTGCTCCGGATTTAAAATCAACTAAGATCTTAGCAATTTGATGTGATTTTCCCCAAAGTTCTTCATAGTTCAACATAGCTAGCACCCATATTTTATATGTGTTAAACGTTATCACCTGATCTTCATCGGCTCTGCGATAATCAGGCATTTTACTTTTATATCCAGGCATATATGCTCTTAGGCCCTTAGGTTCTAAGGCTTCAATGCCAATGGCCCCCTTTTGGCAGGCAGTTTGAAAACCAACTTCACCTCCAAACAATTTTATTATTTTCATCTCATCTTTGAGATATACATTATCTCCAAATATTTTTCGATATAATTCATAGGGTTTTCGTATCTGGGGCAGTTCGAACGGAATAAATCCAATAGTAGTGTTAGTTTTTCCAATGTTGTAGACATATCCAAGATATTGAGAAGAATTACTCATTTGTGAAATCTTTGTAACAACATTTACCCATGATACTGTCGGAAACTCAAGTAATTCTTTTCCTGATTTGACAGGATCATCTATTCCATACATTGGATTATCCTTATCATATTTCCTATGATCGTAAATATGACATAACCAAATCCCGTTCCAAGTATTTATCTGGTTTCCCCGTAAAAGAGGATAATAGTTTAAATAATTTCTATAATAAATCCAGCCAGAGTATATATCCATAAGTATTTTCGGATCATTAAACAATATATTATCTCCACCTTGAACACAAATTCCTAAAGCGGCTCCGATCCAGGAAAAATATATATCATCTTTTGTATGGGCAATATTCATGGAAGTAATTTGTCCGGTATTTCCAAACGTTTCATTTGCTGTTGGATATCCAACAGCAAAACTTGCATCGATAGGGTAATTTTCTATTTTATCAGCCATCTTTATAATACGATTTCGTCTTGCTTCAACTGATTCAAACGGAATTACTCCCTTTATTGTCTTTTCACATTTAGGCAACTTTGGATTTTCTAAAGGCGAATTTCCAGCTGTCATCATGTACTTGTTATGATCGAAGAATAGAGGAAGAAATATCTGATCGAAGAACTGCTTTGCGATAATGTTGATTTTATTCTTTTCATTATACGCTTTTAAAAATGTATTACCGACAACCGAAGTAAACATATTTTTACCCTACCTATTCGATGAAATTTGGAGAAAAATTTTCAATTTTTATATCATTCAACAATAAACCATACTTTTCATTATATGCCTTATCTGGAACTACAAATGGATAAGTACCCTTCTCTATTCGATCAAGTTTTTTACTGATAATAGAATTAAAATTAATGGGAATTTCCATCATAAGCCTTTCTTCTTGTGATTGTGCGTTTATGTACTTATCCCGATCCGATTCTTTTATACAAGTTGCACTATCAATATCCAGCAAGTCAAATAATCCGGATTTGGATTTATGCCAGAGTTCTTTCAATTTCCAATTGCCATCTTCAAATACCGCGCTAAGATCGATGTCTAAAAAACGAATTTCAGGATATACTTCATCCAACAGGCGAAGTATTTCCGTTTCATGCAAGATGTCATCATCGGGTAAAGCATTATAACTTTTTATTAAAATATCCAAATTATAGGGTCTTGCCGATAGTTTATTATCTGGTGGAGTTAATACATATATTGGTTTAATCTCTGTTCCGCTCCACTCTCTTTTACGGTTTATTCTGCCGAATCTTTGAATAAGCGCATCGATCGGAGCCGCATCAGTTATCATAAGGTCAAAACTAATATCAAGGCTCACTTCAACAACCTGAGTCGAAACGACAATACATCCTTCCGGTGATTTATTGAAATCTTCAATAAGCGTTTTTTCCAATATTTGTCTATCATCTCTTCTAAAACGGCTATGAATCAGCATCGATTTATAATTCGGAAAAAGATCACATACTTTTTCAAATGTTTTTTGAGACTTTGCGACTTGATTACAGACAATCAGGACTTTTTGTTTATCTTCAACTGCCTCCTTTACTATTTGCCAAATATTCTCATTATCTCCAATTTTAAAAATCCTGCATCTATCGTACCCGGTTAGTATCTGATCGGACAATGAAACTTTTAACACATTCTCCGGATTAAGTTTTTCAAGAATTTTACTTAATAAAGATGACGGCATTGTAGCAGTTCCAATGTGTATACGACAACCCAATAAATCGAGAATTTCAATTATTTTTAATACAATCGCCTGAGTTAAGTCCGAATATGTATGAATCTCATCAAGAATAACATCACACCCCTGTATGTCCATCATTATGGCTTCATATCCCTTAATTCCAAAGGCGATTGAGGCTATTTGATGCGGAGTGAGTATTTTAATCGAAGAACCTATTTTATCCTGAAGTAATTTTTCTTCAATTCTCCCATTTTTCAGAATAATTCTTGATGAAGCATGTAATAGACGAATATCATTGGTATCAGAACCAACATCATTCTTAATCCTGAAATACATGGCATTAATTGAAGCCTGATATGGTAAAATGTAAAATACTCTTCCATGGCATCTTCTTAATAGAAAATTAGTCTTTCCCGATCCTGTAGGCGCCTGTAACAGAGTATGTCGTTTTTTACTATCCGTACTAATTAACGATAAGGGATATTTTTCTGATCGAAGCGTATCATAATAGTTAAGATCAGGAATAAGAAACAGTTTATCGATACTACTGACAACTTTTCCGGGAATTGCTGATGAATAATGATCGGCACTAATCAATAAACCCTTCCATTTTGACCAGCCATATTTTACAGATTCACAATATTCAAGAGTATCATCAAAATTTTTACGTGCTTCTTCAGTAGATATTTCATGAATGTCGATTCCAAGTTCTTTTAAAATGCCTGTCGCGTCTTCACACCATAGACTGAAATCAGTGGCATGGTAATCAAAAACATCTTCACAAGAATCATCAAGATCAAGGATACCTAATTTTCTAGCATCATTATAAATTGACTTGTGATGTGCTATTATCATTTCAATTATTGTAGGCCGATGTTCCTTTTTGAAAAGAGATAAAAAGAAAATCGAAGCAATCTCATGCCGGAAGGGACGATAAGGTTGTCCACCTCGAATTGATTTCTGAAATATTGGGCTGGTTTTTCCAATATCATGAATGATCGCTCCCTCCAGTGCAATCACAGTATCTAAACCCCATTGTTCAGCAGCTCTAACCGCAACTTGAGACGTTTCAAAAAGATGTTGCTTTAACGACACCGGAAAACTTTCGTTTTTTGCTAATATATGATCGTATTTACTCATGTTCGATTTTGCGAGTTGGATTTCCGGTTATTTCGATCCATCCATACATCGGTTGATTATTTTCAAAACGATTATATCCGACAAGAAAAGATTGCTCATTCTTTCCAAATCTTAATTCAAATCCCTCAATTTGGTTAAAATCTTCTTCTATCATTTCCGTAATAGTCGCCTTAGGAAGAAAAATATCTTCATTTCGGCATAGACAAATATGTTGGCATTTGGCTTTATCAGCATCTTCTTTTGAAGAAAAAGCGAGAAAAAGAACCGGTTTAATCATTACACCACGAAGCAAGATTGAGGTTTCTCTTGAATATTTTTTCCCGCTTTTATTCCAAGCTCTTGCATGGACTTTTTCTTGCTGTACATTAATTCCCGTATAAGAAAGTTTATGCCTAAGAATTTCTTTCACCTCAAGTTTTTGCCTTATTCCCTCAATAATTGAAGGAGTAAGAAATTGTTGGCTATAAGTTTCGCCATCTCGGACGGCGGTCCAAGGTTTAATGAAACCGAATTCTCCATCATATTCAACAACGAAGTATATCATAGTTTCTCCTTCAATAAATTGCTCCAAATCCAATGCCGGTTGAATTACCAAGACCAACGTTCCAAATAAACTGTTTGGTAAGGTTTTTCCCATTGATTATTACCGGGCAGATAGATACAGGATTGGAGATACCTTTGTAATTAATCCGTTTTTTTTGTGCTTTACTAAAATGTTTATCAAACTCAATATGTAATAGTTCATCATGCTCAAGATTAGCCGCTTTCATTTTAGTATGAATCGTCTGCTCGAGCGCCATTTCTGAATCATCGTCATCAAAATAAAGATACCTATGCTTACCATCTAATAGACGATGTATCAATATTGGACTAGCAATACGAAAATAATTTATGTTTGATAAATCAGGATTTTCCTGAATTACTATATCTGTAACTCTCATTCCGAAGGCAAATTCCGAGTCGTTTCGGATAGATTCTATTAATATTTTAAGCGTATCAACTTCCCAGCAACTAATAAAATATTGAGATCCTTTTTGAAATTCAAGATGTCCGTTTTTCAATATTCCGTTAGATAATTGAGAAAAAGAATAAAGAGAAATTCCTTCATGTAGTGAAGAATCTTTTAGCCACTTAAATAATAAACCAGTCAATTCTTCCTGATACGTGAATGGTACTGGTTTTTCATTAGGAGTAAGCTTTAAATGAATTCTCATGTCATATTCCCTATTGTATTTTTCTTTATTCCCACTCTTCCCCATCCAGATGAATATTCTGGACAATCAGCGGATCGAGGTTTTTATAGCGTGCGGTCTGAATCGAGTTGCGGATTTTCTGTTGAATTTGCTCTTCGAGTTCAGGTTTGTTTGACGCTGATTTTGTATGATTTCTTATAAGAAAATACTTTAAAAATCCCTTCATAATAAATCAGCGTCCTTCAGTGTCTATCTTAATCACCTCCACACACCCGAAGCCGTCCGAGTTTTTCTCGCCGAAGCCGCAGGTGTAGCCGGTCTGGATCAGTTCCGGTTTGGCTTTGATGGTAAAGGGGGCTTCGAAGGCTTTGATGCGGATGTCGTCCTTGAAGTGGATGAGTTTGCTGATATTGCCCTGGCGGCGGACGATGTAATCCAGATCGAAACAAAAGGTAAAGTTTTTTGAGAAGCGCAGGTTCTTGCCGGTCAGGGCCTGGTATTTGCGGATCAGGTTGCGCTGGAGGTTATCTTCGAACTTGAGGCGTTCTTCGGGTTGGAGGTAATCGAGAAAATGTTGCTCGCGCTTACCGTTTGGCGTTGTCCGGGAAGTCGAGACCGTAATTGGTGAAAGGCAGATAAAGGTATGTTTGCCGGAGAAAACCGGTTCAGGGAGTGATTCGACATTCGTTACTGAGAAAAAGAGATTTTGACCAAGCAGATCGAGCCGGATGATATTGTCGGAGAAGATACCAAGAACGGCATGTTTGTAGCTTTCCGGCACCGGGGTTGAAAAAATAAATTCGATTGTACGAACATCTAAGAAACCTTTTGGACCAATGCGGTAAGGAGTGAAAGTAAGTTTCGAAAAAGTAAAGAGTTTGAAGATTTTAATAAGACTGGTTTTATTGGTAGAAGAACGTTCCCGAATTTTCTCCAATCGAAATCCCTTATCATGGAGAAACCTGGCGTAATCGTCGGATGATTTGGCTATCAGGTTATAGATCGCGGCGCTTAGTTGATACTGATAGTTAAACGGAAATCTGACCGATAGTGCTGAAGAAGCCGTTATTTTCAAACGCATCTGATCTCCAAGTTAAAATCAAGGAGTAGCAATAAATCATCATTTCCAAATCAGAGCAGAGATTGACTCTCTCGTTAACGTTCACTATTTAATAAATTAAAATTGTAAATACAAATAATTTTTGTCAGTTAAGCCAATCATTATTCGAATCGTTAATTTTATTGAAATTTTCATATAGTATACCGTATTACTGATTCGTGGATAATTACTTCTAATAGCATCAATCGTTTCAATCGTAGATAAACCTTTATAAGATTTCATTTGTTTTTTATTTCCATTCGCACCATCTCGATTCAACTTTCTGAAGATTGAGATTATCTCTCAGCAGATGCCGGTAATTCGTGTTAAGTAGTCACCATAATAAATTATGATGTTATCCGCATCAAGTCTGGGTCTAACACCACGATTTATCGTGGTGACTTTAAGACTTGCTCTATACCTTATAACCGCTTCAGCGGTTTCTGTCTTCTTCTAACCGGTAATAGTAAACTGCTGAAGCAGTTCGCATAAGTACGAAGTAGGACTCGTTTTATCTCACCAGAATGAATTCTGGTGTTCGACTCAAACTGATTGGATAAGATTCCACTATTCATCATGGTGATAGCCTTACATCCCCCTCTGTCATCCTGAGAATCCCGATGCTAATCGGGAGGCGAAGGATCGCTATAGCCCGTACGGATGACCTAAGCGATTCTTCAGTCAGGGAAAGTCACCCTTCCTTCAGAATGACACCTTTGAAAAAGTGAAGGACCTGAGCGATTTCCCGTCTTTGCGGGACTAATCCCGCCGCTGGCGGGGCTTCGTCCGTTAAAAGTCGGACTCGCTCAGAATGACATCTCTGGATTAGGATTCGGTAGAGACCCGGGATGCCGTGTCCCTATGAATTTTTCTCTTCGTCTTAACAATACTTTTCTATTTTCGAAAATTTGAAATTTGGTATTTGCAATTTTCAATTTTAAATCCATCATAGAAATTTCTGGCATGTTTAGATTATAATTCCGAATTTCGGAACGTGATTGCAGAATCATTTTCAATTTACTTTAATCCGTCTGACAAAAAATAATGAGGTAAAAAATGAAAAAAGTGCTTATTTTCAGTGCGTCGATTATGTTTATGCTGACTGCCGTCGAATCAACTGTCTCCCAGACTCGTGACCGGGCAAAGGTTCCGGAAAAATATACCTGGGATCTGACCCCGATTTATCCGACTGATGAGGCTTATCAGGAGGCCAAAAACGCTCTGACCCGGAAGTTTGACCAAATCCTGACTTACAAAGGCCATCTCGGCCAATCCGCCGATCAGCTCTATGATTGCCTCAATCTCAACAGCGAAATCAGTAAGGAAGCTTCCCGGCTTTTTTCGTATGTCAGCTTCCAAGCCGACCTCGATACCCGTGATAGCAAATACCTCGGCATGCGTCAGGAATTATCGCAATTACTCACTGATTATAATACCAAATCCGCTTACATTCAACCCGAAATTCTCGAGATCAATCCCAATAAACTCAAAAAATTTATCGCTTCCAAAGCCGAATTAAAGGTTTTTGAGTTTTATATAAATGACCTGATCCGCAGTAAAAAACACCTGCTTTCCGAAAAAGAAGAAAAGGTCATCGCCGAAACCGGTCTTTTCGCCGGAGCACCTTCCACAATTTATGGTCTGCTGAGTAACGCCGAATTCCCTTTCCCGGAGATTGTTTTAAGTGACAGTCAGAAAGTCAAACTCGACCTGGCGACGTTTGCCGCCCTGCGCGCTCTGCCGGTCCGATCTGATCGGGAACTGGTTTTCCACTCCTTCTTCGCGAAAATGTATGATTTCCGCCGTACCTTCGGCGCTACCATGGATGCCAATGTTAAACGACACTTATTCACGGCGCATGTGCGCAATTATAACAGTTGTCTGCAAGCTTCGCTGGATGCCAATAACATTCCAACCGAAGTTTATCAGGCCTTAATTAAGAACGTTAACGATAACCTGTCGACCTTTTACCGTTACCTTAAGATCAAACAGCAAATGCTGGGTGTCGATACACTGAAATATACCGACCTCTACACTCCCGTCGTTAAGAATCTGGACCTCTCATATCCAATTGAAACCGCTCAGACCTTGATCCTGGATGCCCTCCAACCCCTGGGAAGCGAATATACCGCCACGATCCAGAAATCCTTTAACGAGCGTTGGATCGATATTTATCCCACGCCTGCCAAACGAAGCGGGGCCTATTCCAATGGTTCGATTTATGACGTGCACCCTTACATTTTACTGAATTATAATGAAAAATATGATGACGTCGCAACTCTGGCGCATGAACTGGGCCATACCATGCATAGCTATTTCTCGAACAAAACTCAGCCCTATCCGCTGTCCGATTATTCAATTTTCGTAGCGGAAGTAGCCTCGACTTTCAATGAAGTTCTACTCTTCCATAATAATCTAAACAAAATCACCGATCCCAGTCAGAAGATAATCCTTCTAATGAATTATCTGGATGGCATCAAGGGCACGGTTTTCCGCCAGACCCAATTCGCAGAATTCGAACTGCGGATGCATGAAATGGCTGAACGGGGTGAGCAGTTGACCGGCGATTCGTTGACCGAGTTGTACAAAGAGATCGTGCGTGCCTATTATGGTCATGATAAAGGCGTCTGTTACGTCGATGACGTCATCAATATCGAGTGGGCATATATTCCACATTTCTACTATAATTTCTACGTCTATCAGTACGCGACCTCATTCACGGCGGCTACCGCATTAGCTCAAAAGGTAATGACAGAGGATAAAGCCGCCCAATCCAATTACTTGAGATTCCTGTCTTCCGGTGGATCTGATTACCCGATCAATTTGCTGAAAAATGCCGGCGTCGATATGTCTACCGCTGATCCATTCACTCTAACGATGAAAGAAATGAACTGGGTCATGGACGAGATCGAAAAAGTGCTTGCTCAAAAATAAGTGCCTTTAAGCTCTTCTACGTGCTTTTAAGATAAAAAGAAATTGAAAATTCTCTTCGCGATGCTCTTGCATTACGCCTCTTAAGGCCAATAGTCCGAGCGATGTAACCGACTACTATGGAATATTTCGTAGGACTTTAAGTTCTACACGACAAATCATAATCACTAAAACGTACTTAAAAGCACTTAATTGTACTTAAAAGAACTCATCAAAACTTTTACAACTGCTCTACGAAATATTTAGCGGTAAGCTTCTCGCCGGTGGCGCGAACAATCATCTCGTCCCAGCGGTATTTCTTGCCAACTGAAAAAATATTGGTTTTAAGATAATTACCAAGTTGCGGATTATTGATATAACTGATTTGGTTTACATCATCGCTACTCTGACTCCGAGCTATGGCTTTTGCCAGTTGAGCCGCCAATAATTCGCCCAGCTGGTAGTTATGATAATAGATCGGATAGGAGCAGATATGAATCTTGGCCGCCCAGTCCGGCTGATGGCGATTTTCCGGCCGCTTTACCATCTGATATTTTTCGACGAGATCCCACCATAAAGTGTTCAGATCCTGGTCGGGATTTTCATATAAGACTTTTTCGAAATTGTACATCACCAGAGACCAGCGTGCGAAAACCAGCTTCTGAATCCGAAGGGTTTGGGCGGTAGTTGCGCGGATTTCGGCCTCCTCGTCAGCGCTGAGGTTCAGCATAGCCTGCATCCAGGTCTGATTCTTCGAAAGTTTTTCAAAAAACATCGCGATCGCTTCGGTCGTGAATGAATGAGCTTCTTCGCGTAAAAAGTAGGGCAATTGCCGGTCGATATTGGCAGAAAATACGGCGTGCCCGAGTTCATGCAAAGTGGTTGCCATCCACTCTTCATTATTGCGCACATTTTCCATGACGCGTACATCGCCTTCACGATCAATATCGGTGCAATAGGCATGCGGATACTTACCCGGATGTTCGTATAAATCGCTCCTGGCGAGAATTCCGGATACATCCAGACCGATTCCGGCATAAAATTTATCGGCTAATTTGACCACCTCCTGATCTTCGTAATATCGATCGAGATTAACCTCGCTGATTGCCGGTGGATCCTGGAAAAACGGATCGGAATAATGCCAGGGTCGCAACTCTTCGGGCGTGATATTAAAGCGCGCCGATAGGATCGCGTCGATCTCGGCTTTGTCTTTTAAAAAAGGTGCGCGGGTTTCGACATCCAGTTCTTTAAAAATCCGCTCGATTTCGGCCGGATCCTGTTCATCAGTAATTAATGCCATTTGCTGAAAATTTTTAAAACCGAGTTTCTGCGCGGCCTGATTGCGTAAATGTATCAGATTCAGCATATCGGCTTCCACCGCAGGTGCGACCTGTTTGGAGGCTTCCCAGGCCTTTTTACGTAGTGCGAGATCGGTCGAGGATATTAAAATCTCCTTAATATCATTGCCGGTGACTTCCCGGCGATCGATTTCACCGCGGAATTTATTGAAGCGGGCTTCGACCTCAGTTTGCAATTCGGTAATTTGACGCAGAAGTGTCGTATCGATCTGGTTGGCTAAGTAACTGTAGAAAAGAATTTCGATCTGCCGCGCCAGTAACTGATTTTTCAGGTTCTGCGAGTGAAAAAATTTCAGTTTTTTGAAATCTTCCGGATTGGAATAAACCGTCGCCAGTTCCAAAGAAATATTGGCGTAACGATCATAATACTCGTCCTGGCCGGAAGCTGTGGCTTCCCAATAAGATTGATTGGCCGCTTTATTTAACGGTTCAATAATAATAGTCAGACTATCGACAAAAACCTGCGCGGCCTGCTCGTTTCTTTCGACCTGCTTGTCACAATTCATTATCAACAGAACCATAATAAGCATAATGATGATCTTCTTCATAAGGCTGATTCCCCTTTTTCAATAATATAATGATCTGTTTTTTAGTAATAGATTTGTTGAATATAATATTTGACGTTAAGTTCTTCGCCGGTAGCACTTTTGATCAACTCATCCCAACGGGATTTTTTACCAGTGCTCAACACCCGGTCTTTTAGAAAATTACCTAAAGCTTTATTATTTACGAACTGGAGATCATTTGCTGAACGCAGTCCTTGATCAATTGCCATCGCGTGCAATAGCTGAGCAGAAAAGACATTGCCGAGCAAGTAATTCTGATAATACAATGGTAAGATTACCAGATGAAAATTACAGGCCCAATCCGGTTCATTACGTCCCTGAGGTCTTCTTATCAACTGGTATTTCTCGACTAAATCCCACCAAAGTTTATTTAAATCCTGTTCGGGATTTTCATATAAGGCTTTCTCAAAATTGAACATGACCAGCATCCAGCCACTTAAATATAATTGCTTCGCAGGATAGACTGCTTGCATTTGTCGGATATATTCAGCTTTCTGTTCCGCAGTAAGTTCCAGCATCTGTTCCATCCAGTTTGGATTCACTGTCAAGTTTTGGAATAAAGTAGCCACACCTTCAGCAATGAAAAAATGGGTATTATCGCGCAGTAAGTAGGGCAGTTCCTTATTGACATATATTTCGTTCCGCGGTAAGTTACATGGCGTTGGTAAATCCAGTAAATAGTAAGGCAGATCGCGGTTTAAATTCATATAATGCACGGCATGCCCCAATTCATGCATAAGCACGCTCATGCCCCGGGCGTTGTTATCGATATTGGCCATAATACGAATATCTCCGTTTCGGCTTATATCTACGCAATAGGATTGACGATACTTATTGGGATGCGCGGCCAAATCACTCCGCTCGATAATTTCATCAACATCGAATCCGATCCCGTTATAAAACCGCCGGGCGATTTCAATTATATTCTTATCCTTATAAAACTGGTCGATATCAATTGACTGACCAAATGGGGCATAGCTGTCAAAGGGATCCGGGTAGTGCCAGGCCTGTAGATCAGCTGGCTCAATTTTATACTTAACCGCAAGTACAGAGTCAATTTTCATTTTTACCAAACGATAGAGTTCGGCGGTACTGTCAGCATAATTCTGAACGAGTCGCTCAATTATACGCGGATTCTCTTCCTGCGTACTCAATTTTTGTTCGTAGTAATTTTTAAAACCAAGTGAGCGAGCTGATTTATTTAGCAGATTGACTACCTGTAGAAATTTATTTTCGATCTCCGGACCGATTTGTTTAAGCATTCGCCAGGCTTTTTCACGTTCAACTGAATCGTTTGATTCATGTATTATCCTGCGCAACTCTGAGACTGGAATAATCTCGTCATTCTCTTTGTAAACCTGGTTCTGGAAAATCATGTAGAGCTCTCCGAACAATTCGGAGATCTGGGTTTGAGTCACCGAATCAGATTGATTGATTAAAAATTCATTATAAACCACTTCTACTTCGCGGGCTAGTAATGAATTCCTGATTTTTTTTGAGGAGAGATCCTTAATTTGTTGAAAAGCAACCGGATTATTATAAACCTGCATCAGGCGCTTTTCATATTCCGCATATTCTTTAAAAAGAGAGTCAGCACCCGTGTATGTTGCTTCCCAGAAGAGTCGCATTGTTCGGGTCTGAAGCGGCTCTAAAATACTGGACAGACTATCTATAAAGGCCTGCGCCTCTCCTTGATCTCGCCGATTCTCCCGACCGCATCCAAAAATAAAAAATACACTCGTCAGTAATAAAATCCACTTACTCATCAACACTCTCCACCTTTAACGGTCTCTCTGGTCTGAATTTAGTGTTAAAGTTCAAAGTATTCAAGTGTTAACGTAGCTCGGTCAATATGAATTTTTCAGATTGATTTACTGCGGACTTTTTCGTATAATTACAAAAAAACGAGGCGGTTTTATGAATACCCAACGTAAAATAAGTGGAATTTCAATTTCAGGATTAATCCTTTTAGCAATTGGAATTTCACTCCTGCTTGACAATTTGAACCTGATTTACTTCGATCTGGGCGAATTCCTGCACGACTGGTGGCCGGCAATTTTAATCCTGGTCGGTTTAAATGAAATAATAAAGACTAATCATTCGGGTGGCGGGTTTCTGGTCGGACTGGGAGCGATTCTATGGTTGAAAGTCAATGACATCATTGACGGACCCTTACTGATCGCCCTGATATTTATTCTGATCGGAATCATTTTAATAATTCGTCCGCGTAAATTCCTATGGCATGCGACGCTGGATACTTCTCAGGCGAAAACCAACGATTCGGATGCTATAGATCTGCACGCTGTTTTTTCCGATTTAAGTGAAAACATCATATCACACAAATTCAGCGGAGGTAGAATCGAAACAGTATTTGGAAAAATGGTAGTTGACCTGCGTTCTGCCCAAATCCAACCGGGACGTTGTCATCTTAATATCGAAACCATTTTCGGCCGCACCGTCTTAATTGTTCCGAAGGGCATTTGCGTCGAAACCGTCGGGGCGCCGATTTTCGGGCGGATTGATAATCAAACCGAGATTATTTCCAGCGCAGAAAGTCTGATCGTTCTTGAAATCAAGGCCGAGGTAGTTTTCGGGAGTCTGGAAATTCGTCATTGATCCTTATCAGTCTGATTTGACAGTGACAGGATATACCCTAAAATGAAAAAACTCTTATTCCTAATTTTTCTTTTAATAATTCTGCTTTGCGCTCAGACTGTGCACCAACCCGATTATGACCTACAGCGGCAGAAAATGGTACAGGAGCAAATCGTTGCCCGTGGGGTTAGGTCACCAGTCGTAATAAAAGCCTTACAGAGAGTTGCGCGTCATCACTTCGTGCCGGAAAAATATCGGCCATTGGCCTATACTGACCGTCCCCTGCCGATCGGTGCGGAACAAACTATTTCGCAACCTTATATCGTAGCCCTGATGACTGAATTGCTCGAACTCCAGAAAACAGATAAAGTCCTCGAAATCGGAACTGGCAGTGGTTATCAGGCGGCCGTTCTGGCCGAAATCTGCGATAGTGTTTTCACAATTGAAATCATCGCTTCCCTCGGCAATAAATCCCGGCAACTCCTGACCGAACTCGGATATTGTAATGTTTGGTGTAAAATCGAAGATGGTTATCGCGGCTGGCCGGAGCATGCTCCCTTTGATGCCATTATCGTAACCTGCGCTCCCTCGGATATTCCGGAACCGTTGAAAGAGCAACTTGCGGAAGGCGGACGACTGGTCATCCCGGTCGGTGCGGCTTCTGCCCAGGAACTAGTTCTGCTGACCAAGCGCAAGGGCCGCTTGATTTATAAATCGGTCATCCCGGTCCGGTTCGTACCGATGTTAAGAAGCGGCGGCGGAGTATATTGACTTTTTTGAGCTTCAATTAAGTACAGATCATCTTGATCGATCACCCTACGAATTAGGAATGATAGACTGTCAAGGTGCGCCACAATTTGTCTGGAAGGTGGTAATAAATCATTGTCGACAGGAAATCCCATCTGACGATGCTTGAAATTGATCGCTTCTCTTCCGTGCGGATGGATAATCAGCAGTCTGCCTCCGGATTTTAAAATGCGATGATACTCGATTAAAGCGATATGTCCGTCTTTAATGTGTGGATAAATGCAATAATTCAGCACCATATCGACACTGGCGTTTGGCAATGGTAATTGTTCGCAATATCCGACCCAGAATGGTACATCTTGATCAGGGAAACGATAGCGGCTAGCATTCAACATTTGGCGTGATAGATCGCAGGCGATAATAGTTGCGGACGGGGTGATTTTTTTCAACACTGGAAATAAGTTTCCAGCTCCACATCCGGCATCCAGAATGATCCCACTTACCGGCAAGCCGACCGATTTCAGGATTTTTAGGGTCTTGATCCGATCGACATCGGGCCAATCCCATCCGGCGGCCTGCTCATCGAAAAATCGGACCTTGTCTTTATAACTTGCGACTCGCATTCAAATATATGTTTAATACTTTAATATAATGCCCACCCAAAAAGTCCGACCCGGCAAAGGATAATGATACATCGTTTCATATTTGATATTCGTCAGGTTTTCGATCTCCGCGGTCAGATCGACAAACCGATTGATTTCGTATTTGCCGCGCCCGTTCAACAACCAGTAACCATCCAGCCGTTTGTATACTGGCAAACCATAGCCATAGGGATCTTCGATGCTATAAAGATTATTAACCCACTGACTTTGGAGACTCAGATGCAGGTGATCGATGGGATTATAACTCAGACTCAGGTCGAACTTTTGGCCGGGATTCCCACCGACTTTCCGGGAAGCGGAATTGACACTCATCGTCCAGGAGGTGGAAAAATTGCATCCAATCATCATCTGCCCCTCCCATTCGATTCCTTTATAAAGAACCTCACCCTGATTTTGATAAAGCGGTCGACCAGAACCCCAGCCCTTTTCGATCAGATTTTTTGCTCTGGTCTGGTAGATCGACAATGTCGTCGTCAACCATCCGACGATCTCTTTTTCGATAATAAATTCTAAGTTAGTCGCCAGTTCCGGCTTTAAGTTGGTCGTTGACGGAGAAAATAAAAATAACTCGTTGATAGTCGGATTGCGATAGCCTTTGGAAAATTGAGTCTTTAAATGCCAGCGCCTTGGTAAATGCAGAGCAACGCCGCAAGCCGGTATCCATTCCGATCCGGCCACGGAATGCCGGGTATAGCGCACACCGCCATCCAAATTAATAAAAGCGAAAATCCGCTGATTAATCCGGGTTAATACACTTTGTTCTGAGACGGTATGCTTTTTCCAGGTCGAATCCAGCCAGACCTGACCGCCGTATTGCCGCAAATCGATACCAAGCAATACCTGTGAATTTGCGGTAGTCTGATACGTTTCGGTGAGAATTAACCCGGCGGTATGATCATCGGACAGGTATTTGTTTGGATCGTTGATATCATGGTGACCGAAGTTGTAATGCAATTTCAGATCGCTGGTCAATTTCACCAGATTGTGATTTAAAGTTAGATCGCCACCCCGCCGTTTGATATTATAACGATGATTGGTGAAAGGATGATCGGTTCGGCCCGGATCATAAACTTCCAAATTCGAAAAATAAGTATTGACCGCGGCGTGCAGGGATTTATTAATCTGCCAATGCGCCTCAGCGGTGCCGTTCTGATTTAAATAATCATCCCGACCATCATTTCGGTAGCCGTCACTTGAAATTGCACCGGCAGTTGCCGAGACTCCCCAATTTTCGCACTCAAATGACTGGGACAGATTCAGTTGCCGCGAATTAAAACTGCCCAACCTGAGCGGCATTCGCACCCGGTAACCATCCTCAGCTTTATGCTCGGTAATAATATTAATCGCACCGCCCATTGCATTCGAACCGTATAAAAGTGAGGCTGGTCCGCGCAGGACCTCGATCTTTTTAACGTTATTGCCGAAATAGACATCACCCAACGGATGCCCGAAAAGTCCCATGATATCCGGTCGGCCATCTATCAGGATCAAGACCTGGGTATTGGGAAAACCACCGATACCGCGCATGGTAATCTGTCCACCACTGCCGCTACTGACTCCATATCCAAGATTCGTGCGCTTGGTAACGAATAATCCCGGTACATTCTCCGCCACCAGATCCAAGAGTGGCGTCTGGTTTTGAGCCTTTACTACCATCTCCGGAATAACCGTAATGGCCGTCGTCAAATCATGCCGATTGATCACCGTGCGCGTTCCGGTTATTACAACCGGGTCGAATGGAAAAATTTTCAGCGTATCGGTATATATTGCCCCGGCATTTAAACCGGCCGACATTAAAAGAATTAATAAAAATAATCCAATACTGAATTTATTATGCATTCTGCCTCTTGTATTTATAATCCCGGTAGATTTTTACCGGTCGATGTAAAGGTCAACTTGCCGTGTTTGACGCCGCGCAGGCCTATCAAGCGTTCGGCAATGTTCCGAATTGCCGAACATTTTCCCTGTAGAACTATGATCTCGAGACAATTATGATGATCGAGATGGAAATGAATATTCGACATGATGTTCTGATAATGCTCGTGTTGCAGGTTTTTTAGCTTCGTATCCAGATTGGCGACATGATGATCGTAAATTAGTGTCAGGGTTCCTACGACTTGTGCATCCGAATCCAGTTCCTTTTGTACTAAATATTCACGAATCAGGTCGCGCAGGGCTTCGGAACGATTGGAATAACCCCGGCGTCGAATCTCGTTATCGAAGCGGGTCAGTAAGTTTTCCGGCAGAGAAACTCCAAATCGGAATAAGCTGGTCATATTCACCTCGTAGCATCATTTTTTATTTCGTAGCACAACCAAGCAAAAAATATATCATTTTGGAGTAATATCAAAGTTTAAATATGGCATTTCGACGGTAAAAGTACTGCCTAGCCCGATTTGACTCTCAACGAAAATTCGGCCGTGATATTGTTCAATAATTTGTTTGACGAGGCTCAGGCCCAGTCCGGTTCCCAGGTTTTCCATCTCGCGGGCATTTGCACTGCGATAAAATTCCTCGAAAATTTTTGTCAAATCATCTTTAGCGATGCCAATCCCGGTATCGCTAACCCCAAATCCGTAACAGCGTTGTTTGACAAGGGGTAAAATTGTGACTTTGGCGCCGGCTGGGCTGTAACGAATAGCGTTATTGATCAGATTGGAAAGCACTTTTTCTAGGCTGATTGCGTCCATGTAAATTGAAGCTGATTGCGACATTTTTTTAACGTCTAGTGTAATCTTTTTATTGGTGGCATAAATTCGCTGTTGTTCGACAACTTTATCGATCCACTCCTGGAAATTCACGATATTCAATTTTCGTTCGGTTAATCCATAACGATATTGGGTCACCTCGATCATTTCCTTGACCATCATTAAAACCTGATCAGTACGCCGCACCGCTCGGCCGATCATCTCCTTCAGCTCCGGCTTGAGATTATCGGCATAAACTTCGTCGATGACGGCCAACATACTGCGCAGGGTTGTCAGTGGCGATTTCAGTTCATGGGCGGTAAAGCGAAACATCTTATCGCGTTCTAGCATGGTTTGCTCAAGCAATTCGCTTTTCTGATCGATTACACGCTTTAAAATACGATAACCGGAAATAATATCACGGATGATGTAAGTGGCCGTGAACATTAGACAATAGAAGGCGGCCAGTGAAATCAGGTAAAATTTTAATGGAGCCGGTACGCCGCTCAGATTATAGACATTGACTATTTGAAAATACTCTAGAATTGACCAGATTGTCAGTAGAAAGGCCGCGATCGTCGCATTAATATAGGCCCAGAGTCCTTGATACAGAATCCCGGAAATGATAATATGCACCAGATAAATGAAATAGAATGGATTACCGATACCGCCGGTGTAATGTATTACAAATGAAATCAGCACAAAATCGAGCACAATCTGTATTTCGGTAAAGGCAATCTCTTGCCCGAAATTAGCGAACTTGAAATATTTACACAGAAAGAAGTAAATCAGATTGAGGGCCGTAAATATCACAGCCAGGATATAAATTTGGGGAAAGCCAAGATCGAACCGGAACAATTGTTCCCCAATCGGTATGACGCACAACAAAGCGAGAATACCAATCCAGCGAAGATTTACCAACCAGCCGATCCTGGTTTGTAAGGTCTCCAGGGTGTGAAATGGTAAAATCAACTTATAGGGTTTATCCCGGAACATTGCTCCTCAATTTAATCATTGGAAAAAGATTTCGACGGCATTCTTTAGAACTGCGGAGACCGGCTTACCGATCGTCGTATCTGCAGGCTGGATTCCTATATAATAAAACTGACAGGGATTCAGGCAGGAAATATATTCCGCTATCATTGTGATCGAAAAGGTGTGAGTGCTGAAATCGCTCGGATTAAGTTTTTTATCATCTAATAGTTCAATTGTACCAGGTGGCATTCCATAGCGGGCGGTGTCAATAAAAATGACGGCTTCTGGTTTTCCGGCGGTGATCTTTTCCAGATAATTTTCCGGATTCGTTCCCGCAAATAAAAAAACTGCGCTTTCAAATGCGGTCTGATGACTTAATCGTTCCAGTAAAATTTGCCCCGCACCATCGTCACCACATTGTGGATTGCCTAATCCGACGAACACGATTTTATCGTTTGAAAATTGATTTAAGATCTGCCGTAGATCCCTAAAATTCATCTTTAACGACTATCTTATGACGGCATTTCGGACAGAACATCTTGATATAATCCTCACGCCGCAGACGGTCTTTGATCGAAGAGGACGGCAACTCACTGAAATTCCGTTGAGTAATTAAAAGCAGATTTGGATTGGCATAGGCCTTGGCCCCGAGCCTTTCTTTGACAAATCTCAGATGATCATAGCAGGCAACGATCACCCCACAGGCTTCGCAGATGGCCACATCCTTTTCGACCGAGTTATACACTGCCGCGTCTTTTAGATCGGCAACCGAGAGATCAAATTTCTGAGAGAGCTGAATCCCCTGCCCGGTAATGCATTTTTCCTCACATTGACCACACTGAGCACAGGAGGTATAATCGACCCGCAATATCCGTTTGCCAGTTTTTAAATCATTAAATATTTCAATCGCATTGGTCGGGCAAACCTGAGCGCAGGTTCCACAACCCACACAATATTCCTCATGATATTCCGGGAAACCACGGAAACCTTGCGCCGGCTGGTGCGGTTTAACCGGGAATTTACTGGTAAAGGGGGCTGAAAAAAGCGATCGCAGGGCTTCACTCAGTTCACGTAATTTTGGTAAAAACATAACGGTCTCCCTTCTATTCCTTCAACTCTCGGTCTTCCTGATACTGATCCACGATACTGCCTTTGGTCAATTTAACGCCACTGCGATGAGCCGCCCGGGCAATGATATGCGCCGCCACCGGTGAAGTCAGAAAAATGAACACGATCCCTAACAACACCTTAAAACCAAAATTATTGAAACCCTGCAGAATAAAAACTCCCAGCAGGATACCGGCGGATCCAAAGGTCACGCACTTGGTCGCGGCCTGGAGACGATTATAAACATCCGGCAAACGCACCAGCCCCAGTACACCCAGGAAATCGAACATTACTCCGATCAGGATCAATGCCATCCCTAATGTTTCCCTAATCATCGAGCGACCTCCCTTCCAGTACTTTGGCTAAAGCTAACGATGCCATGAAACTCAGTAAAGCCCAGATTAATCCGACATCCATGAAAAAAGACTGCTCATAATTCAGACCGAGCAGAGCCAGCATTCCGATAATCAGAATACCCAGGATATCGACCGCCACGATCCGGTCGGCGGCCGTCGGTCCAATTATTACTCGGTAAAGAACGAATAACGAACTGAATAAAATTACATTGATTAGTTTAAAGTAGATCGAACCGGTATATACGAAAAAATTCACATACATGAACAGCCCGATCAGGAGCAGACCGATTAGCCAGCGCAAAGTCCTCATTCAAACACCTCCCTAATCAACTTTTCGAAACGACCGGCGATATTGCGGGTATTTTGTTTAACATCGGTAGTTTCGACTTCTATGCAGTGAATATAAATCTCGTGTGTCTCAGGATTAATATCGACGGTCAGAGTGCCCGGAGTCAGCGTAATGGAATTAGTCAGAACTGTCAATGATGAATCTTTAGTCAGACTGCTCTTGATTTTAACAATTCCCGGCTTGATTGGTAAGGTTGGATTGATGACAATCAAAGCTACATGAAGGTTAGCCTTGATCATCTCCCAAACAAACTTGAATAAATAGGCAATTCCCATCAGAAATCGCTGTACGGGATGCCCACTCTTTACGGTCGTAACTAAAAAAGTGCCGGCCATCAGGCTAATAATTAAAGCCACAATCAGCCCGGCGATCACCTCCTGCAAATCGGTAATATCAGTCAGTGCCAGCCAGACCAGAAAGGAGAGAATAAATACGATCATCCGACTGCGATTTTTTATCGTCATTTCTACCTCCCCAAAACTCTGGTAATGTAACCGGTCTTGTTTATAATTGCGTCGACTACCGGATCAAGAGTGAATTCCTTAATACCCGGAATGATCAGGATACTGGTTGCCAGACACAGGACCGCCAGAACGATCATGGCCGCGCGCATACCCCAACCAATCTTAATATCTTCCATTTCGATGATTTTTTCGCCATGAAATCCATAGCGCTGGACTTTCATGAAATAGACTAAAGTCAGAAGACTGCCGACAATTGCGATACCACCGTAAACCGGATACCCAGCGGCAATGGCCGCAATGATTATTATCAGCTTGCTGAAAAAACCACTAAAGGGCGGAATACCGGCGACCGACAAGGTCGCAATCATGGAAGTCGTGGTCGTGTAGGGCAAAATGTGAGTCAGGTTACCCATCTTGCGCAGATCGCGGGTACCCAGCACCATCTCAACGGTGCCGGCATTATAAAACAGGAGCGACTTGAAAATAGCATGATTCAGAATATGAAAAACCGCCCCGAAAATCGCTAACGGCGTTCCGATCCCGATTCCCAGCAGAATAAAACCGACCTGGCTGATACTACTATAAGCCAGCAGACGTTTAAAATCCCATTGCCCGATCGCCAGAAACGAGGCAACGATAATCGAGATCGAGCCTAAAACCATGAAGATTGTCAGGAAAATCGGCGGCGCCCCATAAACATTATAAAACAGGCGAATCAAGACATAAATACCCAGGGCTTTGATAAGAACTCCTGACAGCATCGAGGAAATCGGGGCTGGCGCGGAGGAATGCGCATCCGGCAACCAAGCATGAAATGGCATGATGGCCGCTTTCAATCCAAACGCGGCCAGAAACAAACCGCCACTCCAGTACATCACTTTCAGATTTTGCGGTAATCGTTCCGCGATGATTGCCATCGTCAGGGTCGAGGTAGCACTGTAAATTACGGCGATTCCGACCAATACCAGAGTCGATGAAATCGAGCCCATAATAGCGTATTTAAAGGCGGCTTCGAACTCTTCGGCATGACTGCCGTAAGATACCAGTGCATAAGCCGCAAAAAGTGCAATTTCCATGAAAACAAACAGGTTGAACAGATCACCGGTGACGACCACTCCATTCATGCCGGTAATTAAGAGCATGAATAATGCATAATATTTCCATGACGGCGAACGATGCTTTATATAATAGATCGAAAACATCAGCGAGGTTAGTCCGATTACACTGATGATTACCAGCATGAACGCCGAAAAGGCATCGACCGTCAGGCAGATCGTATAGGGAATTTTCCAGGCTCCCATCTCGTAGACGATGGTCTTGCCACCAATGGTGCCGAAGTTGAATAATGCCAGCACGGCCAGCGAGATCATTGTCAGCACGGAAACAATGATCGCCCAGTAATCGCGATTGCCCGAAATCATTGCAATCAGAAAGGCGGCCAGCAACGGAATTATTATAAAAAATGGGAGGATCATCCTGATAACCTCTTAATTTTAGTGATATCGAATGTCTTATTTTTCTCAAATAAACGGATTGCCAGCGCTACCAGCATGGCAGTTATCCCCAGTTCGATGACAATTGAAGTCAGAACCAGCGCCTGGGGCAGAGGATCGACCATAACCCGTGCACCGACGGTTTTGCCCTTTTCCAGAATTGGATAGAGTCCGCCGCGCCGGTAAGCAAACAAGATTAGCATTAAGTTAGCGGCATAACCCATTATACCGGAAGCAATGATAATGCGGATCAGGTCGCGTTTGACTAACAAACCGTAAATACCGACCAGCAGTAATGCAAAGCAGAGTAGATAGACCGTCATTCCTCACCTCCCTCGTAAAGGCGAAATACCGCCAGGGTCCAGACTACGGTAAATAAACCCATGGCCACCTTGATACCGATAATTATATTTAAAACGAGAATATTTCCGGAACTAACCAAATTGAATAACGTCCCTTTACTTAGAAAATTGGCCAAAAAACTACCGCTGATGGCAATGCCTAAAATCCCGACCGCCAGGTACATCGCGCCGCTGGCCGGTTCCAGATCATGCAGAAAATCGATATTCAGCCAGCGCGTTACGGTCTCGTGGCCGAACGTTAGCATAACATTCAGGAATGCAAGGGCGATTACCACCCCGCCGGCAAAACCTCCGCCGGGACTCAAATGACCATGTAAAATGATATAGATGCCATACAGAATTATCAACCAGACACTGATCCGTGTTACAGTCTTGGCGATTAAAGTCAAACCGCGTTCCTGGTTCATCTTTCTTCCTCCTCATTCGATTGCTTTCCAGGTTTGAGACGCAGAATCGTCAAGGCTCCCAGGATCGCCCCAAAGAGTACGGTCACCTCGCCGAGGGTATCATAACCGCGATAGTCGAGAACGATCGACGATACGATATTAGCCGCCCCGGTCTCCCTGGCACAGTTATCCAGGTAATACTGAGCCGTGGTCATCAACGGCTTACCAAAAGGCGGCAAAGCCTTAAAGACATTTATACTGAAAATGAAAATGGCGACCAAAGCCGCAATCGACAAAATCGTTTTTCTGATGCGATCCTTACGAACACTCTGTTGATGATACTCGCGTTTGATAAAGGCCCGTACCATTATTACCACTGAAAAAATTTCAAACAGAAACTGCACAATCGCCAGATCGGGCGCCTGCAGGAGCAAAAAGGCCATCGATACTCCCAGACCTACCACTCCCACTGCAATGATCGCCGACAATAAATCCTTGATTTCCAGGGCCGCTATCGACCCGATCAGCATAAAACTTAAAATAAATATCAACCACGTTTCAACTGGCATTTATTCCTCCGTTAAGACAGGATTTTTCATAAATCACCTACCAAACCAGCCATAATAAGATTAAAACTCCCACGACAATCCATAGATTGTAATTCGATAACTGACCATTATGAAAGCGCGCAAACAGTCCGGCGAAAAAACGTGTACAGCGTTCACCCAGATTATAAACATCGAAATGTTTCTTCTCGGCCGCGTCGTAAGCGGGTTTCAACGGCCACATATTGCGGATTTCATTATAGAATTCGGTCCCCGTAATTCTGAATTTCTCCAGTGCCTCCATACCGCCCAAATAATTATCATCGAACCGCACCTTGCGAGTTGTCCAATATATCACAATACCGACCAGGAACGCCGCTCCGAACAGGACCAGCAGACGTAGCGGTGCATACGAACCCAGAACGGTTGGTATCGTTAAACCGGATTCCTGTACGATCGGGGCGATCAACCTGGTGATCGGGATCGGCATAGCCAGTAAACCGAACCCAATACAAATTACCGCCAGAATTCCGGTTGCAAACCATTGATTGAACGGAGCTTCTTTAATACTATTCCATTTAGCGGGACGTTTACCGAGAAAAATGGCATGTATGAATTTCATAAAGCTGGCTAATGTCAGAGCACTGCCAAAAACTGCCAGAATCAGACAGACCAGCAACCAGATCTGATAGCCGGGGGCAATACTCTGCATTTTCTCAATCAGACCCTGGTAGATCAGCCACTTCGAGAAAAATCCATTCAACGGCGGAATACCTGAAATCGCCAAAGCCCCAGTCAGCGCCGCCAGAAATGTTAGCCTCATATTACGACCCAGGCCACTCAGTTCATCCAGATTGTTCGTAGCGGTGCGTTTTTCGACAGAGCCGAGGGTTAAAAACAATTCCGTTTTATAGATCGCATTATTGATTAAATGAAAAAGGCCGCCGATCAGCGCCAGTGGATTTCCACTGCCAATTCCCATAATCATATAACCAACCTGGCTGACGGCGTGATAGCCGAGCAGTCGGCGACCATTATGTTGAATCATGGCCATCATTACCGCACTTATTACCGTCAAAGCCCCGAGAGTTATTATTATCATCTGAATATTTAGATTAACCACAAACAATGATACCGACAAACGTGCCAGCAGATAAATTCCAACCAATTTATCCAGCGAAGCCGGTAAAAATGCGACACTTTCCACAGGTGCATCCTGACTGAAATCTGGTAACCAGGTATGGAATGGAAAACCGCCGGCTTTGGCAAAGGCCGCTATCAGAATGCAGAAGAAAGTCACATAAGCCAGCTCGCCACTCATAGGCATTTGAATATTCCATAAATTCCAGGAATGCCCCGGTTGCAGGTGCCACAGCATAATCAATCCGAGAATCAGGAAAACATCGCTACCGCCGACGATGATGAAAGTTTTCTTGGCAGATTGCGGAGTGCTGGCAGTTCTGCCCAAGAGACCAAAAAGGTACAGCATTACTCCGGAAAGTCCCCAGAAAACCAGAAAACCGATCGTGTTGACACTCGCAATGATTCCATTACTGACACCGATGGTCATCGGATAAAGGATAAAAAAGCCGCGCTCTATGTCCTGGTTTACACCTTTCAGAGAAAAGATCAGGATAATGAAGCTCATCACCTGGATAAAGATTAGGGTAAAAAGAGCCATTTTATCGATTGCAAAAATCGGGAGGTTGAATAAATATGCCGTCTCGCCTGCACCCTTATAAAGCAAATAACTCTGGTACAGCAGGTACACCAAACCAGCCAAGGTTAGAATCTTGCGGAGAACTGTCGGCAGGAAAATATTCAATAATGCGATGAGGATTGGTACGGCTATTATCAAGGTCAGATTACTCAGCATGACTTTCCCTCCGGATTTGTTCGGTTTTCGCCCGAGAAAGTTTTTTCAAATCGAGATCGCAGGGCTTTCTCAGCGAATCGACTACTCTGAGTGCCCGCTCGGTACAACAATAACACGGATCGACGGCGGCCAGCGTAATCAGAGCATCGGCAACCGGGATTCCCTTACAAGAGACGGTATAAGTCGGAATATTCACATAACTGGGAGCCCGCACCTTATGCCTGACTGGCCGGTTTGAACCATCCGAACGGATATAGTGAAAGACCTCACCGCGGGGCGCCTCGTAGCGTCCGATTCCTTCCCCTGGAGTTACTTCCTTGACATTGTTGAGAATCGGGCCAGCGGCTGTTTTAAGTTTTTCCAAACATTGGCGAATAATCTTATTGGATTCTATAATTTCCAATACCCGCACCACCAATTTATCATAGACGTCGCCGTTCGCTAAAACGATCTCATTAAAATTGACCAAATCATAAGCATCGGTTGGTTCATCTTTGCGAACATCGATGGCCACACCGGAAGCGCGGGCTGTCGGTCCGACTGCGCAATAGGCGATTGCGTCTTCCTTCGGCAGAACGCCGACGCCTTTCAGGCGCGATTTTAACACTGGATCGTCATGTGCGGCTTTGGCGATCATATCCATTTTGCGATCGACAGTATCCAAAATTTTCAGCAGATTCGGGATAATCGTCGGGTCTACATCGCGAGCTACGCCGCCAACCCGCATCATACCGTAGTGGTTTCGGTTACCCGAAATAGCCTCGAATATTTCCAGAATCGGTTCACGATATTTCCAGGCCCACATCCAGAGCGTATCATATCCGATGAAGTGACCGGCCAGTCCCAGCCAGAGTAAATGACTATGCACCCTTTCCAGTTCACCTATTAGTGTGCGGATAAAGCGCGCCCTTAGCGGAATTTCAATATTATCGATATCCTCGATAGCATGCACGCAGGCCAATGGGTGGGATGTCGAGCAAATACCGCAAATTCGTTCCACCAAATATATCGATTGGGTAAAAGTCTTGGATTCGCTGATAAATTCATGACCACGGTGCATCCAGCCGATTTCCATATCAATATCGACGACCGTCTCGCCCTCGATTTTCAGTTCAAAATATTCGGCCTCTTCCAATAGGGGATGGAACGGACCAATCGGAACCTTGTTTTCGGTCATACCGGCCTCCCGAAGCGTAACGGTTTGTCCGGATTTTCCGGATTGTTCAAAGTCAACAGTTGCTCCATGCGTGGATGACCGATAAACTCGATGCCCCACATGTCGAAAATTTCACGCTCGATCCAGATCGCACCTTTCGCGATCTCAGTTATCGAATTAACCTTGGGATTTTTTTTGTCGGTTAGGACCACCCGCGGGCAGTAATAGCAACCGCTGGCGTCATGCGAAAAATGATAGAGAATCTCGAGACCGTGATAGGTTTCCTGGGCACTGGCCGTCGACAACCGGCATCCGAGCGTCACAAATAAATGTCGGGCGACTTCCCGCAGATTCTCATTCGATACCGTGAAATACAGGCGGCGCGGCTTTTCGATGCCTTGCGTAACCTTATCGCCCATTAATTTGAGAAATTGTTTGTACTCATCCATTCAAAACTCCTATCAGTTTGGCGACGGCCGCGATCATGGCTTCCGGTTTGGGCGGACAGCCGGGGATATACATGTCAATCGGGATAATCGCCTCGCGTGACGGTACCATATTGTAACTATCTTTAAAACAGCAACCGCTGGAAGTACAGGTGCCGACCGCCACTACAAAAATCGGCTTAGGCGCCTGTTCGTAAATTCTCTTTATACGCGGAGCTATTTTTTTATTGAAAATCCCGGTCACTAAAAGTACATCGGCATGTCGCACAGAGCCCACTAACTTGATGCCGAAGCGTTCGACGTCATAACGGGGCGTCAGCAAATCTAAGATTTCGATGTCACAGTTATTACAGGGCGAACCGCTGACGTGAAAAACCCACAGCGATTTTGATAAACGACTTTTGTACCATCCCATATCAGACTCCTAAAACCGCAAATACGACTGCCAGTAAGGCTATCGGCGTTAGATATTTCCAGAAGAATCGCAAGGCCGTGTCGATCCGTATACGCGGATTGGTATTTTTAATCAGGATCATTACTACAACGATACCGAGATATTTCAGAACCGACCATAAAATGCCCCATCCAAGACCGTTAAATCCACCGAGAAAGAGAATAATCAACAGAAACGGAAAGGCTACCCACTGCAAAGCCTGATTCAGTTTCCAGAAACCTAATAACGGCCCGGAATATTCCATCAGCGGACCTTCGACAATCTCGGTCTCGGCTTCCGGAATATGAAACGGCGGCAGTGTCATCTTGGCCTGGATACATAATAGTCCGACAATAAACGCCAAGACTCCTGAAAAAGAACCAATGAATACTCCCTGAGCGACCTGAGCACTGAGTATCTGCTCCAATTTTATATGATAGCCGGATTTGATAATCGGCACTAAACAAACCAGAATGAAAGCCAATTCGTCAGCCAGAAGCAGTTTGATCTCGCGTCCGGCGCCCAGACTGGAATAGACATTACCAGTCGCTGATCCTCCCAAAATTACCATTACGGAATAAATCATCAATAAGTACATTATTACTAACAGGTCTCCCCCGAAACCGAATCCGTAAAACAAGGCTACTCCCAGCATGGCGGTAATCAAAGTCGTTACACCGAACGCCACCAATGGTGATAGTACAAAGAGCGAGTGCAAACTATCCCGCACAATGATCGTCTCCTTGCCCAGCAGTTTGAAAAAATCGTTAAAATTCTGGAAGAGCGGCGGTCCGACGCGAAACTGGACCCGGGCACTGACTTTGCGATCGACCCAACCGACTAACAATCCGATAACTGCACTAAACAGCAATCCCGGAAAAATCAATAAATAGAAAAACGTCCAGCCGATCATACCTTCTCCTCCTTAAAACGCCAGCTTGGGCTCTTGATGGCTAACCGTTCGCCGAACAGGAAAATATTTTGCTTGGGATCCTCGTTATCAATTTCGCACATGCTGATACCCCCCGCGGGCGCTGTCCGGGCACACAGCGGTACATAGTCCGGATCGTTCTGTAATTGGTTCAGACAGTAATCGCACTTACCGGTTACATAGTTGATAACTTCCGGAAAAATCGTTCCAAACGGGCAGGCCAGCGTACAGGATTTACAACCCACGCAACGCATATTCCAGCGTTTGATTAGGCCGGCTTCGGTACGTTCGAGAGCCTCTTTCGGGCAGGTAGTTACACAAAAGGCTTCCTTGCATTGGCGACAATAGACCGCAAACTCGGCGATTTCCAGCAAACTGTATTGACCGTTATTATGCCGGTGATGCATGTACTCACATTCAATCTTTTGGACCGCCTCATCCGACTCATATAAAACCGGAATGTCGATAAATAAACGTTTCATTCCCAGATATTCTCCTCGTCTTTAATCTGTTCGTAGGTAAAAACCGGACCATCCTTGCAGGCATAATATGGACCGATCACGCAATGGCGACATTGACCGATGCCACAATACATTTTCTTCTCCATCGATAAATAAATATCCTGAGGTGCATAGCCGTACTTCAACAGGTCGAAGGTACCAAATTTCATCATAACCGGCGGTCCGCAAACGATTACCGGATTATTGTGCGGATCAATGGAAATTTTATTCAATAGTTTAGTCACCAAGCAAACTTCTTCATCCCAGACCTCGCCTTCGGGAACTTTATCGACCGATCTCAGAAAAGTGACTTTTTCAATTTTCCGCCATTCTGTGATTTGGTCTTTGTAAATCATATCGACCGGAGTTCGAGCACCAGCTAGAAAGGTAACGCTTTTATAATCGTCAATATCGTGTAGAAGTGTTAGAAAAAGGGAACGCGTCGGCGCCATCCCAACTCCGCCACCCATTATTAAAACATCCCGGTCTTTAAATGTCTCCAGCGGATAACCTTTACCATAAGGGCCGCGCAGACCGATCCGGTCACCAATCCTGGTCTTATGGATATATTCGGTTACGAACCCGGCTTTCATGATCGTCATATCCATTACATCCGAAATATAATGTGACGACGAAGGCGTAAATGGTCCTTCACCGATGCCCGGTACGCTTACCTCCATGAACTGACCGGTCCGGAATGTAATCGGTTTCTCCGGACGCAAACGCAGAGTTCGAATAGTCGGCGATTCTTCGATGATATCGTAAATTATAGCCGCAGTCACTTCATAAGGATTTTTAGACATGAGCGGTCTCCTTAACTTTACCAAACGACATAATGCGCCTCACTACTTCCCGAAATTCGATCTTCCCGGCACAAACTTCACTGCAACGTCCGCAACCGGTACAACCTAGCAGGTCGAAATTACTCGGCATGTAACGGAATTTGCACAAATAGCGATTGCGGAAACGTTCGAACATTTTAGGACGCGGAGAGGCACCGCCGGCCACCCGTGCATAACCATGGATCTGACAGGTATCGGTACTCCGATCCTTTATAAAAATATCGCCGGTGGTTTCATCATTTAAAATCATACAGTAGCAAGTCGGACAAATATTGGTACAGCCACCACAGCCGCAACAAGTGAAAGCTTCGTCCACCCACTTGGTTAAATCGATATTCCGGAGGATTTCGTACTGCTGATTACGTTCATACTGTGCATTTTGCAATTTTAAACGCTTTTCGATTGCTTTGCGATTCTCGTTCCGGGTCTGCAGGTCGTCTTCCGAACTATGGTTGATTTTGAGATACTTTTGCATATGGTCAAGCAATTCCTGACCTTTGCCACTACCAACTTCGAGGTGATAGTAATTCGCGTCCAGTTTGGTTAAATTCAGGTCAAATCCCCGGAGAGTGTACGGCTTACCATCGACTAAATTACAATGGCAGGTGGGTGCAATTTCGTTACAGTCGACACTAATTATAGTCGTGTTCTTACGCCGGTTCTCATAGAGCGGATCGATAAAGTCGGCATTTATCAGAGCTTTATCCAGAACTTCCAGCGCCCGTAGATCACAAGCCTTGGCACCGACTATCAGACGTTTCTCTTCAGCGGGTTGAGCCGGTAAAATCCGCTCCCGCGATAGATAGAAAAGAATCCTTAAGGGATCGATTGTGCGATAGCTATCAATCACAAATTGTTGGTCTGCCTGCCAGTTGTCAAAAAACAGATCGCTTTCCGTTTTTAGAGAACGACGCGGCGCGACGACCTTTTTAAAATCACCCAGCTTTTCTTTCTGACAGCGTGTTAAAAAGTCGTTCAGAGCGGCCTTTTCAATTATCATTAATCGACCTCCCGCAGGAAAATTTGATGAACAGAATATTCACTGAATTGCCCATTCATGCTCCATTCTTGGCTATTTTTCGGATTAATTCAATTAATTTCTCCGATTCACTGGACTTATCAAAAAAATAAGCGGTGCCCTCCTCAAGACATTTTTTTCGATATTGCGGATACGGATAATCGGTGAAAATAATGATCGGCAGATCCGGATAGATTTGACGGATAGTCCGGAGAACATGGATACCTCCGGCTCCCGGCATGCGAATATCGAGGATCACTACATCAGGATGTTTAGCTTGGATGCCAGCGATCGCCGCATCGCTATCTTCAGCATAACCGACGATTTTAATACCGGAAATTTCTGCCAGCAAGGTTGTCAAATGTTTACGCAGAATATCCGAATCGTCGGCAATAAATATTTTCATGCTTGAACTGTTTTTCTAAATGGAATTTGAGTCCTGCAATGCACGTTTAAATCTATGTTAAACGTGATATTCGGCAAATCGGACAAAATCTGATTTTTCTGTCAGTTTTTATCCTACAAAGTATGGTTATTGGTCGAAATGATCCCGAAACCGGAAGAAAATCGCGTTTTCTTCTTCAATTTTAACTTGAATATAACGATCGGTTGGCTTAATATTGATGCGAAAGAGTTAAGCGAAGGAGTTAAAAATGGGTCGTCAAAGTCAAAAAGACTACTCAGTTGAAAAGTTTTCCAGATTACGTCGTCTCGCCAGTGACGTGGTTAGTTTATCGCACAGTAATCATGTCATGCGAGCCTTGATTGATGTCGATGTCACCGATGTCCGTAAATATCTTAAATCAATGAAGGAAAATAAGAAAACCGCAATTTCCTTTACCGCCTTTATTCTGACTGCCATTGCTCGGGCTGTTGATGAGAATAAAGTAATTCAGGCGCAACGGGACTGGCGCGGTCGGATGATCATCTATCATGATGTAGACATTATCACCTATATTGAGCTTGGTGATCACGACGAAAAATTTCCTTACGGACTAATAATCCGTGGCGCTCAGGTAAAATCGTTAGCCGAAATCCACCTGGAAATTGAAAATTTCCGGGCTAATCCAGCCCCCGCCTGGGAGAAAAAAGTCGTCGAACGCTTTATTTATGTGCCAGGCTTTTTACGGCGTCTTATGCTTAAAGTCGTCTATCATTCGCCTCGATTAACAAAAAAATACCGTGGAACTGTAGGAGTCACGTCGGTTGGAATGTTCGGAGTCGGTACCGGCTGGGGACTCGGTGTACCCAGTCATACGCTGGGGATCGCTATTGGCAATATTTCGACCCGTCTGACTCTCGAGAATGGGCAGGTAGTTCCGCGCGAATATTTAAATCTAACTCTCGATTTCGATCATCGGATAGTCGACGGTGCCCCGGCCGCGCGCTTCGCCAGTCGTCTCCGTAAAAATATTGAGACAAACTACGCCACTATCTGCGAATAGATTATTAAAAATAAAACAAAAAGTCCGGCAGAGCGCCGGACTTTTCTAGGTTGAGGGGGTTAGGGGTAAGTTATTTGACCTTGACTTCGATTTGTTTGGCAAGCGATTCTTTTTTCTTCGGAACGACGATATTCAGGATACCTTCTTTAAATTCAGCTTCGATTTTGTCAGCTTCGACCGAATCGGACAGTCGGAAATTCCTTTGAAAAGAACCGAAGATACGCTCAGTGCGTTGGTAATTTTTATCTTCGATCTTTGATTCGCGTTTTTTCTCGCCGCTGATACTCAGGTAATTATCCTTTACACTGAGTTTGATATCGTCCTTGTTTAATCCCGGCAGTTCAACATGAATTTGGTAAGCTTTATCTTCTTCAATGATATCGACGGCAGGATTGAAAGCCGACAAACTGGTTTCCTCTTCATATCGGGGATTGAAGATCGAGTCAAACATTCGATCAAATTCATTCCTCAAATCCAACCACGAACCTCTTGGTGACCATCTGACGATTGACATAATGCTACTCCTTTTTTTTAATTAATACATTTTATTATTTTACCTTGATTTCAATTGTTTTGGGTTGAATTGCGACCGATTTCGGAATCGCGATATTCAGTATACCATCTTTGAATTCGGCCGAGATCTGTTGCTGATCAACTAATTCCGGCAGGCGGAAACAACGCTGAAACGACCCAAAAATCCGTTCCGATTGATGAAAATTCTTTTCATCAATTTTCCTGACCATTTTCTTTTCACCGGAAATAGTCAGCACATTATCTTTCAGATCAATTTTGACGTCATCCTTCTTGACGCCGGGTAATTCGACCGTCACGACGTACTGTTTATCTTTTTCTTCAATATCGACCACAGGAGCAAAGTCCGGGATTAAAGTATCTTCATTACTTTCCAGGCAAGAATCGAAGCGCCGGTCGAAGAAATAAGGATATTTGCTCAAAGCAAGTTTTGGATCCCATCGGGTGATTAACATACAAGCCTCCTTTTATTTATTGTTTTTCATTTCACCTTTTTCAAAAACCGTTTATTTATTACACAAGTGGCATGCCGTCGAATGAAATTGTTTTTAATGGCAGACCGTTTGAAAATACGGCAAACGGAATTTGCCGATGTGACTATCACCGGCAGAAATGACATCCGGATTTGGCATAGAAATGCCATATCGGCAAACTAAATTTCGCGGGTATTGCTTTGAATTCAGTGGCAGATGTTCAAATCGACAATCAAATATATTGCCTATCTACCGTTTTACTTCCTTGCCCTTTTGACGTCTGTTCTCTAAATTCCGCAAGTCCGAGAATTGCATAAAATGGGTATTGTCAGATTAAATAATATGGTTTTTTACGGGTATCATGGCGTTGCCGAACCTGAAAAAATTCTCGGTGGCAAGATCGAGGTCGATGTAGAGATGGAATTTGACATGACCAGGGTAATCACGAGTGATCACCTGGCGGACACTATCGATTATGAAAAGGTCTATCAATTAGTACAGGAAGTCGTAACGCAATCCAAATTTTTCCTGATCGAAGCCCTGGCCGGCAAGATCATCCGCGAAATTTTTAATCATCATGCAGTTGAATCGGCCCGGGTGCGTATTCGTAAACCGAATGCGCCAATCAAGGGTGTATTGGATACCGTCGAGGTTGAAATAACCCGACGACGCGATCAGATGGGAGAAGTTTTGTGAACCATATTCGGGCATTTCTAGCACTGGGAAGCAATCTTGATATTCGCGAGGATCATCTTGCTTCCGCGTTGACAGCTATTTCCAATAATTCCGATATTGAGATTTACCGGAAGTCTTCGGTATATGAGACCGCACCGAAATACAATCCTAATCAGCCGGACTTTTTGAATATGGTAGTGGAAATTGCCACTTTTCTGACACCGATGCAATTAATTGATTTTTGCGAAAAGACCGAAATCCGACTGGGAAGATCTCCCGTCCACTCAAAGAATTCAGCGCGTGAAATTGATCTCGATATTCTCTTTTACGACCGGATAATTGTCGATACTCCCACTCTGAAAATTCCCCATCCCGGTCTCTACGAGCGTAAATTCGTCCTCACGCCGCTGGCCGAAATCGCTCCGGATTTCATTGATCCTAAAACCGGAAAACCGGTCGCCGAATTATTAATAAGTTGTCCCGATCCGGATCGGATTATCAGGATTGGGTCGATCGAAGAAATACGGACTGCAGCTCTCATTCATGGAGTCTTATGAATAATCTTTATTTTTTAGTTATTGAAGGTGTAATCGGCGCTGGAAAAACCAGTCTGGCGCATATCATGGCAGAAAAACTCAGCGCCCGTCTGGTATTGGAGAAATTTGAAGAGAATCCCTTCCTGGAAGATTTTTACCGCGATCCGGAAAGATACGCTTTCCAAACCCAGCTATACTTCCTCCTCAGCCGCTATCGTCAACAAATGGAACTGAAACAGATCGATCTCTTCACAAATCTTCTGATCAGCGATTACATGTTCGCCAAGGATAAATTATTCGCAACTCTCAATCTCAACGAAAAAGAAATGTCGTTATATAATCTGATCGCCCAGCAGTTGGAAAAAGACTTACCCAAACCGGATCTCGTAGTCTATCTGCAGGCCAGTACCGACCATCTGATGGTCAATATTAAGAAACGCGGTCGCTCCTACGAAAAGTCAATTAATCACGATTATATCGACTCACTGAATCAGATCTACAACGAATTTTTCTTCCGCTATAAGGACAGCCCGCTGATAATCGTCAATACCAACGAAATTGACTTCGTCAATAACGAGAACGATTTGAACGAACTGATCCGCGAAATCCGCCAGCCAGTCACCGGCACGGTCTATTATAATCCCGTTAAAAAGACTTGATAATGCTTGATTTTTTAATAATTGTCGTGGTCTTATACTTACTTTGGAAAATCATTAAGCCGCGCATTCTGCGACCATCCGAACGGCATGACCTCAAATCTCAGGAACCACCCGCGTCCCTTAATATCGATAAAACCCAAATCGAAGATGCAGAGTTTAAAGAAATCGACGAGCCGGACCAAAAAAATAACCATTAACAATCTGGCTAATAGTACCATCAGTGTGTTTTTTCTCAGCATTCTGATTATTACCAGCGCTTTGATAATCCTTTTTATTATTTTCGGTCAGACTCAGGATGACAAACCGGTCGCCTGGGAACAATTAATTAAGCAACATATCGAACGTTATCCTGCAATCCAGCCGGCAGATGTTTATAAACTGGTCTACCAGGGAACTTTTGGACCAGCTCATCTCGGTTCCGATTCCACTCAAATCCTCGTTTATCTGAATGCCGAACTGGCAGAAATAGACGCCGATTCGACTGCCAGCCTTTACGAAAATATTGTACCTTCCGGAAAAAAAATTCGGCTGAATTTAAAACGCTTGAAGGCCACAAATATATCTCCGCAAAAAATTGTCCAAGCGATCCTGAATTCGAACTTTGGACTTCCGGCCGATTCAGCAAAATTTATTCGGCGCTGGGCGGCTATTGAAAAACTGGTTGCTGATAACCGATTACCTCTGCCACGTGCAGAATTTTTCGCTTTTTCCGACAGTGTCAAAAAAGCCGGCTATCCCGTAATCCATCATTCTGCTCAATATATCCAAAACTACCGCCCGGCTTATCGGGTCATCGAGCGACATTATCTGGACATAATCAGCGATTGATGAAATAATATGAAAATCGCGTATTTAATTCCCATCCTGCTCGGTCTTATCGACGCTGTGATTCAAAGTCCCCGCAACCGCACGACTCTGCGTTCGCGCCTGATGCTGATCCTGACGGCCTCGACGCTAATCGCCCTGATTCCCGGATGGCGTCTGTATTCGTGCGGATTAATTGATGTCAATATCTTTTATATTTTATTGATCATTGCCGGAACCGCCGCCGGAGTTCTGATTCTGTTAGAACGTTTACTGTTGAAACATTGGTACTGGGTACTGATAGCCGGATCGCTGATCGGTTTAATTTCGCTAATTATCACTCACCGACACCTTACTGAAAGTGATTTCAAGATATTCTGGCTGGGAATGCTGGTGAGCGGCGGTTATCTGATCGGCGGTCTCATCTTTAAAACGTGGTCAAAAGCGTGCGGAAGTTAGTCATCACCGGTGCCAGCGGTTTCCTGGGCGGACAGATTGTGAAATCCGCCGGCGAACACTTTAAAACGCTGGGATTATATTCTACGTATCCTTTTAATTTAAAAGGAATTGCGACGCTACAAGCAGATCTTTCGTCCCCGGTATCTATCATCGTCGCACTTAATCATTTCAAACCGGCTGTGGTAATTCATAACGCGGCTCTAGCAAATCCCGATCAATGTCAAAATCAACCGGATTTCGCCTGGCAAAATAATGTCATCGCCACCGAACGTATCGCCGAATGGTGTCATAAAAATAATTCGCGATTGATTTACGTTTCAACCGATATGGTCTTCGACGGCAAGAAAGGCAATTATACGGAGACTGACCGACCCAATCCGCTCAGCGTTTACGGAAAATCGAAATATGAGGCCGAACACCTGGCGCTTAATCTTAATCCCAATACGGTCGTAGCTCGCCTGGCATTGATGTATGGTCGGGGAATATTTCCGCGACCTTACAGTTCGGAATGGTTAGAACGCGAACTACTTCAACGTAAAAAAGAACGCGGACTGGCGCCATTAACACTTTATGACGATCAGTTCCGCAGTATGCTGGCCGTCACGAATGCCGCCCGGATTTTACTTGAGCTAGCCGAATTGTATTTTCGAGGGATACTGCATATCGGCGGTCCGGAACGCATTAGTCGTTTTAATTTTGGTGAAAAACTATGCCGGAAGTTCAATCTATCTCTGGCAATGATCCAAGCTACTCATCTTGACGAACGCCATTTGACCGCGCCGCGACCGCGCGATGTGAGTCTGGATATTTCCCTGGCTCAATCGTTTTTAAAAACAGCTCTTTTGACAATAGATGAAGGTTTAAATGAAATGGCGATCAGCAATAGATATTAAATGAAAGACAAGAAATTATTACTCACGATGAAAAATTTTTAACTCTTCAGAATCCGCGATGAGTTTACACCCTAATATCACACCTTTGACAATCGGCAATGTTCGCATCGAACCGCCGTTGATTTTGGCTCCGATGGCCGGTTTTACCGATCAGGCTTTTCGACAAATTTGTAAAGAGAACGGCGTCGGTCTGGTTTGTACGGAATTTGTCAGCAGTGATGGACTGATACGCAGTTCGGAAAAGACTTATGACTATTTATGTTTTACCGATATGGAGCGACCAATTAGTATGCAAATTTTTGGCGACAATCCGAACATCATGGCTGAAGCCGCAAACCTGATCCAGAATGAGTTTCATCCCGACCTCATCGATATCAACGCCGGTTGCTCGGTCCGAAAAGTAATTAAGAAAAATGCCGGATCGGCTTTATTGAAAAATCCCGCGCTTCTGGAAAAAATCGCTCGGGCGGTCGTGGAAGCCGTCACGGTGCCGGTCACGGTTAAAATGCGAAGCGGCTGGAGTCGTCAATCCATTGTAGCCATCGAAGTCGCCCAACGGTTGGAACAAACCGGCATAAAAGCCATAACCATTCATCCGCGCACAGCGGTCGACGGTTTCCGCAATCCGGCTGACTGGTCACTCATTTCAGCCATAAAAACGGTTATTGGTCTGCCGGTCATTGGCAGTGGTGATGTTTTTACACCTGCGGGAGCCCTGCGGATGTTCGCCGAAACTGGCTGTGACGCCGTGATGGTCGGCCGCGGGTCTCTGGGAAATCCCTGGATATTTCGCCAGGTTTCCGATCTGTTGGCAAATAGACAAACCGCACTCATGGATACTCCGATTGAAAGAGTAAAACTCTGTCGGCGTCACTTGGAAATGGAAATTCAATATCGCGGCGAAAACGTTGCCCATAAGGAAATGAAAAAATTCTATCGCTGGTACTTGCGCGGTTTTGGACATGTGTCCGATATCAGGACCAAATTAGTGCACACCAGATCAATTCAGGAAGCACTCCTGATTCTGGATGAACTAGCTCGGATCACAGCCTAAGAAAGGCCACAATAAACAGCCTTTCTCTAAACGACTTAATTAAAAATCTGATCTATTTAAAATAAAACGAGAGAACAAATCGACCAAATGAATCACCTATAATCCCTAAATAGGTGTCAATTAGCTCCGCCCCAGAGTTATTTTCATAATTCTATCTCCATTTCTTAAAATAATCCCCCCTTTCCTTTCAAGAATGGATTAATATGTCCAGGAAAACCCGGTTTAATATTTATATCTATTTCATTTTACTTATTTAAAATAATATGAAATATATACGCACTGATTCGAAAGTCCCATCATACCCAGTTTAAGATTGCGGGGTTCATCTTTTGTATCGGCAACCAAATTCTCTTCAGTACCCCAGTAGTATTCCAAACCGAACCAGTTACTGGCTGAAAGGCTGACTCGATCGAAAACCCACCATTCAACTCCAATCGAAAGTCCGGCCCACAGAGTTCGATATGTGCATTCCAGCACCTTTGGCCGATCAATCTTTTGAAATTCTATGCCACCATTGGGCGAAACGTATAAAGCCACCGATCCTTTCTGAATTGGATAATAGTAGATTCCGCCGTCGAATTCCATTATCCGGTCTAATTCAGGATCATTGTCTTTATCAGCCCGATCTCTTTCGGAATCAAACCTAAATCCGAATGCGAGGGCGACTTTATTCATTACAAAATACTGAGCTCCAAAATAGGTATTGTCGAAGGTCAATGTCGACAAACCATTGAACGGGAAAAATATCGATGCCGACCCCTTTTGGATGGTTGGCTCACCGGCCGTCGCAAAACCCGCCAAAACAAACAGAACCAAAATCATCATTACAATACTCGTCTTTCTCATGTTTTAACCTCCTTTTTTAAATTACTTTTCCTCAATTATAATAATATCAATTTCTCCTGCACGTCACCGGCAACAATAACTTGCCGGTTTTTAGTAATGAAAACATCAATTTCCGAACGCACGGCCATTTCGCCCGGCAAATAGATCCCGGGCTCGATAGAAAAACAGATACCGGGCATCAATTCGCGTTCGTCTTTGGTCTCCAGGTTGTCGATGTTAACGCCATTCCCGTGCACCACGTGCCCGATCGAATGACCGGTGCGATGGACAAAATAATCACCATAACCGGCTTCCTTGACTACATTTCGGCAGACATCGTCGACTTCATAACCATAACAGGGCTTATTGGCGTTAAATTTTGACCGGATAAAATCCCGCGCGGCGTTACGCGCCTGCACTACCGTATTGAAAATCTCAACATATTTAGCGGGTGGATTCGGACCGACAAATCCACACCAGGTGATATCATAATAAATGGCCCAATCGGATTTTTCACGGGCCCACAGATCGATTAACAGTGTGTCACCCAGCTTGATGGTATAGGTATTCGCGACGGTCGGTTCGAAGTGCGGATCGGCCGGATGATCATTTACTCCTACGATCGGATGCTCGTCGTCATCGGTCAGGTTTTCTTCGCTAAATCGATTGACAATATATTGCTGAACTTCATACTCAGTGATAGCCTGTCGGTTTTTAATATACTTGCCGATCAGGGTAAAAGCTTCCTCTTTGATTTTTTGAATTCTCTCACCAGCCCGTAAATGGGACTGATAGCCTTCTTCGTCAATAATCGCCTCAAATATCTGCACCAGGTTTGCCGACGAAACAATTTCCACATTAAAAGACCGGATCAGTTCGATCGTACCTCCATCTACCACGGAAACATACGGGATGTTATTATTCGGCGAATATTGCATTGCAACCCGGCGACTTCCTTGTAATATCGTGCGCAGATACCGATGCTGTTGCTCCCAACTGCGATAGACGATTTTTTCCCCGGGCAATTGGTCAATTTTGGTAGCTTCCACTGCCGAAACCAGTTTAGTGGGTGTACCTTCCGCCGGAATAAAATAATACCAGCGACGCGTTACAAACATATTAGGATTCAATCCGAGAATGTGATAGGCCATTTTATCACGATTATGAAAATCGTAGAAAAGCCATCCATCCAATTTTTGACGCTGGATTTCGTTTTGTATATCGGTCAGATTCATTCGGTTACCTATTTGATGATCTTAGCAATTTTTCTAAAAGCATCATTCGAGGCATCTTTCAACATCTCAAAGAGAGCCATTTCAACACTCGTTGGAAATACTCCATAAGACTGTAATTTATTAACCGTCAGTTGAGTATTTTCCGGTTTACGACTCGAGATGCAATCGGTTACGAGATGCACTTCATATTTTTTATCGATTAAATCGCGACAGGTCTGATAGACGCAGATATGGGATTCAATTCCACATATAATGACCTGATCGCGATTTATTCTATGCAATTCATCGATAAAATTATCTTCACTGCAACAACTGAATGACATTTTTATTACAGGTTTTATTTCCGTCAAAAGGCCGGCAATTTCCGGATGCGTTTCTCCTAATCCTTTTGGATATTGTTCAGTATAGATTATCGGTACTTCCATTACCTGCGCACCCCGAATCAGCTTTTTTAGATTCTCCAGTAAAAGCGGGTAATTGTACATCACCGAGAGCAATTTTGTCTGCACATCGATGATGACCAATACCGATCGATCATTTTTTAATTTCATTCTTCTACCCTCTCTTTTTTGATTTCTCCGGTTTTAATCAACTTCGTCCGAAGATTGCGAAAGTGTAAGAAAAACAAAATCCCAATCAATAGAAAAATCAGGATTATGTTAGTAATTGATTTTCGCCTGGGACTCATCGGTACTTTCTTTTAGCATGCAGGGATAAATATGGAATCTTTTTGGTAAAAATTCAACAAAAATATCAAACAATATATCGATTATCGAAAAGTATTTTGGTTTTTGACATTTCATTCCAGAAAATTACCCGGTTATCAGACATACACGCACTAATGCAAAAATCGACCTTAAAGATTGTTAGAAAATTTTCGTTGACCATTTGGGTTTTTATGGGAATAATCGGTGGCATCATGGTCGGATTACTGATCGGGAATCCCATTGTTCCAATGGCCGGATTGGTCATGATGACAATTGTAATCCGAGCCGTAGGACTTCCTCTGGAAGGTAGTGGTTTGATCCTGGCGGTTGATCGATTATTAGATATGCTTAGAACGGCTACTAATGTCTGGAGTGATTCAATCTGTGCCCTGATCATTGCCAAATCTGAAGGTGAACTCGATTCGATTCAGATCAATTAGTCTAAGTGGTTTTAATAATATTTGACTTTGTAAAAAAAGTCCCTTAAAATTACATCGATATTTTAAACAAACTAATTCGGAGGGTTTTATGAAAAATCTAGTGGTAATTTCAGTAATTCTGGCACTGGTAGCGTTTATTCTGGGCATTATTACCCAGCTCATTGGACACAGCATCTTGGTTTCAGCCGGTGCCTGGAACGGTCTTACTCAAACTCTGCTGTTATTTGCGATTGCGTTTGCAGTTTGGTCGCATGAGTGCTGTAAAAAAGAATAACCGATAATTGATTATCATCTTTAAAAGTCCCGGTTTTTCAGGGACTTTTTGTCATTTAACCTGAATCCAGACGCGTCGATTACGCGGTCCGTCATATTCACAGAAAAAAATACCTTGCCAGGTACCCAATAGTAAATTCCCATTATTGACGATAAGCTGAACGCTATTTCCGGTTAAAGTCGCTTTAATGTGAGCATCGGCGTTGCCTTCGATGTGAGTATAATTATCATTTTGAGGTATCAATTTACTCAGGCGGTCGCCTATATCGGCCGCAACATCCGGGTCAGCGTGTTCGTTAATGGTCAAGCCGGCGGTAGTGTGCGGACAATAGACGGTACAAATTCCTTCGCTGACCTCGCAGGTTCTGACAATCCCGGCTACTAATGCGGTGATATCGACCATCTCGATGCGTCGGTTCGTTCTTAAAGTAATCTCCTTCAACTTTTACTCCCTTTAGGTTTTTCGTTCTTTTTTCCGCGCCGACGGAAATAGAACATTATTTAATATCAGACGATAACCGGGTGAATTTTTATGCAATTCCAATCTGGTAGGAGGATCGCCGACAAAATGCTGGTAATCTTCCGGATCATGTCCGGAAAGAAACGTAAAGGTGCCTTTGCCATGATTGCCGTGAATATAACGCACTTGTTCATCGCCATTGACTTCGCCCATGATGACAATTGATTTTTTAATCAGATCGCGCCGGAATCCGGTTGTTTGTCCCATAAAACCTTTCACAACTCCGACGTGATCCTGGGTCAGCATGGTCGGTACCGGATCCCACTTGGCAGAAAATTCGAACAATGTAAAATAATCGGCTTCGGCGCCAGGTGCTACAGCCTGGAAGCTCGGTGGAAAATCGATATCGGAATATTCGTACAGCATCGGATCCAGATACAATTTGAAGTTTTCAAAAACCAAACACTGAGAATAATCCAACTTTTCATTCGCCCGCGGATCGGCCGGATCGCCGTCGTAAACACTGGCCACAATGTCGACATTTTCAGCCGCTAAGGCAATATCCAGGGCATCGGTGGCCGAACACATCGCGAACAGGAATCCGCCACCGTTGACATATTTCTTGATCGCACGGGCTATGGCTTTCTTCTCCTCGGATACTTTCCTGAATCCTAACTTGACGGCCATAGCTTCATTTTCAGCTACTTCATTCTGGTACCAGGTCTGATTGTGGTAACTCGCATAAAATTTTCCGTACTGTCCAGTAAAATCTTCATGATGCAAATGAAGCCAGTCATATTCCGGTAACTTATTCGTGAGCACCTCTTCATCCCAGATAATATCGTAATCGATTTCGGCATAAGTCAGAGTGAGTGTCACCGCATCATCCCAGGGTTGTTTGCCGGGCGGCGAATAGATCGCGATCTTGGCCGCTTTTTCCAGCAGAACGACATCCATATTATTTTCTTCGATAGTGGCGTAAATCTGTAAAACCTGCGCCGGACTGACTTCCTCATAAGTAACGCCTCGCAGACGTAATTCCTTCACTATCCCCGGATAATTATCCAGCATGAAGGATCCACCCCGGTAATTCAATAACCACTCGACATTGACGCCCTGCTTCAGAGTCCAATAAGTAATGCCGTAGGCTTTGAGATGATCGCTCTGAGTTTGGTCCATCGGAATCAGGATCTTCTGACTCAATCCCGGCCGGGTTAAACTCAGCCCAAGTAGAATAAGAAATGTAACTTTAAGAGTGCGGGTCATAAAGTTCAACTTTCTTTTTTTAACGACGGTAATTGTTGTAATTCACGCAGGCGTTTACGGACATTGTCTATCAGTAACGATCCCGGACATTTTTCCAGAATAAATTCATAGTGTTGTGCGGCTCGCAATATATCTCCGTCCCGACGATCGGCGACTTCCGCCAGCATGTAGGATAGCTGATCGGCATTTTCATTTTCTGTATTAAAGAATACCGCGGCTACCGCTTCGGCTTCCGTATTGCGATTGAACTGTAGAAGAATTTGCGTCAACCGAAAACGACTGACTATACTAACGGGAGTATCCGGATATTCTTGTAAAATAAAAGTATATACCTGTTCGGCCTCACTCAATTTATTCTGATGAAAAAGCAGTTCGGCCCGAGCGTATTCACCAAAGGCTTTCCGACCCGATTCATCGGTCTCGGTATAATTCCGGCGATAAAAATTGTCAAAACCGACCACATCGTTGAACAGCGGATGTTGCGTCCCCAGCAATGGTACCAAATTCTTTAGTTCAACATCCAGTGAATCGAACTCCTGGGCCACAAAGTACCCCAGCGCCAAGCGCACCCGCAAATCTCCTTCATCGGGCGTTCCTTCAAACCGCTCGGCCTCTCCCCGAAAGTGGCTGATCGCGGCCGACAGATCGCCGCGCGCTATCTGGACTTCACCGATTCGTATTCCACATTGTATAACCAGTTGCTTATCGCGGGTCGCCCTTTGAGCTCGTTGAAATAAATTTAAAGCGCCATCGAAGTCACGAACCACCCGAAAACGCAGATCGGCCAACCGATAAAGAGCCTGAGCCGAATAAATGCCTTGAGATTGATTAGCCACCACCGAATCATAAATCGCAAAGGCTTTCTGTAAGCCGGAATTTTCATGAACAGCCTGCTGAACAAAATCGGTATTGAAAAACAGGTTGCCGGGATAAAAATAACGCAACGGTTCAGCCGTCTCTTCCTCTAGTACTGCCTTCTCAAAAGCATCGGCTAATCCTAGCAAAGTCTGAGGAGTGACGTTGTGTAACTCCTTCTTAGCCAGAATCGCGGAGTAAAAATCCTGGGCTAATTCATAACGCTTAATCTGTACCAGGTTCTTAGCCATAGTTAGGGCTTGATCGCCGCGATAGCCGGTTAGGGCTTCAACCTGAAATATCTCATCCTGCGCCGCTTTAAATTTTTCATATTTAAAAAGAATTTCGGCTCTCAAACGATGCAGATCGGCTTGACCGGGTGTGCCGATTAATTCGGTCTGAATCAGGGAATCTAATCGAACGAATAAAACCGAATCCGTCGGAAAACGCAAAATCTGCCCGGTAATCATATTATAATTGAAGGGGTTAGCCCGCGCATAACGCAGTAGTTCACCCATTGCTTCAAGATATTTTCCGCGCTGAATTTGAAAATTCGCCAGTTCCATTGTCATCAGATCGGGATTATGATAATGCTCGCGAGCTTGAAGGATCAATTCCTCGGCCTCATCGTACAATCTCAGCCCGATCATTTCGTGAAAGAGATTGTCATAAATGGAAATGGCATAATTGAATTTTACAAGCACTTTTTGCCACTCCTGAAATGCCAGAGCACTGTCTCCGCGGACATAGTATAGTTTACCAAGATCAATGGCCGCATCTTCATGACGCGGATTAGATTGTATAAACCGGATTATAATTCGCTCGAGTTCCGGCAGGTTTTTCTGCCTGAATAACAGTGCGGTATAGCCGCGATAATAGCTGTAGTTATTCGGTTGATTATCAACTAAATATTTATAGATTTCAGCGGCTTGTTCCAGACGACCCTCGCGTTCGAAACGCTGAGCCAGATCAAAGCGCAGATTCATCAGGCGTTCGGTAGGCGAAATGACTCTTACCTGAGCTGTTAAAAGAACTGCCAATCCGATTCCGATCAGTAAAATGCCACCAATTTGATGCCTATATTTCACTCCGTCGGCTCCTTGCTTAATTCCTCAAAATAGCGTCGGATAATATTCTCATATTCCTTCGAATAGCCGGCCCTTAAGGCTTTTTCAAGATTTTCCCGTAGAAGACTCCGCCGCTCTCCGAGATTAGCCGGCAGGCCGTCTGGTGAATTACGTACGATCTCTTCTCCGGTTTTACTCTGACGTTCCTCTTTATAATCCTGGGTACGTAATGATTTCTGGGCATCCAGCAGTCGCGACAGAATCCGCTGTTGACGTTCCAGGGTGCGACGCAAGACCTGATTATTTTGTAAATCTTTGATGACCTCATCCATGTCTTTGGCAATCCCGCCCAGATCGCCGGATTGTTTGGAGGTACCCTGTGTATCCTCGCGTAGTTTTTCGAGTGATTGTCTGATTTGTCGCTGGCGGGCGGCCAAGCGTTGCAGAGTCGCCTGATCGCCGGATGAACCGAGTCCCAGTAACTGGGTTTCATCGTTCAAACCCTGTTGCATACCGGCCATTTTCTGCAATCGTTCAAGATAACTTTCGAACCCGGAAGCTGAGCCACTTTTCTGCAACTCTTCCATCGACAGCATTAATTCCAGACTGGTCATATTGAGGGCTTCGGTCGCCTGACTGGCAGAACGTGCCGCCATTTGGGGATTGCGTTCCTCCATCTGATTAATGGCTGAATTCATTTGCGTTGAAGCCTGACCGAGATCTTTACCGATGCGGGGCGTGACACCAAAAGTTTTTCCTGACAGATCAATTAGGTCCTTGATCAGATGGGCCAGATTTTGGCGGGCTTCATTCTGGGCTACAGCCATATCCATGATGCGATCACTCTGACGCGGTGTATTTTGAATTTCCCGGGACAAATCCTCCTGTCGCTGGGACAGTTGGATCGTTTTATTCAAAATGCTCCGGAAATCCGACATAACATCGGCCATATTGCGTCGATTGAGTTCCTCACGGAAAGTTTTCATTCGTTCCAGTATTTTCTCGAGATTCCGGCGCGACACTTCAGCGGATTGACTGGCCTGGGATTTATGGCCTTTGCGCATGGAGTTACTGGCCTGAGCCTGTTCCTGTGGCAGATTCATGGCCTGCATTTCTTCTATCAATTGCTGAAGTTCGGCATTTGGCATCATAGGAAATTCGGACATATCGTCGGCGGTACGCTCCATAATATCCTGGGCGATCTTAGTATCCTGCTTAAGGGCGTTTTCGGCCTGTGCCAGTTCGTCCATTTTCGGTTGATCGTCCGCTGACGATTTTGACAGTTCGTCATTAATCTGAGCCTGCCGTTCACTCAAATCGTTAAAGCGTCTGACCAATTCGTCGACATTCTGCTCGATACGGATGCGCCGGAAGATTTTCAGCAGGCGATCGAGTTCCTGCGCAAATTGTTCCTGGGATGTTTTAAAATTGTTGAGGGCTTTTTGAACCTCTTTGGCATCCATCTTATCGAGGGCGGCCTGGAGTTTATCCAGAGCGTCCCCCATTTCCGGGGTCATAATATCGCGAAAGGCTTCCTGCACCTGCGCTAATTTCTCGAGTGTTTCGGCATTGAATAGTTGATTTTCACGGCTTTTTTCAATCAGGTCATCGAGCTGTTCACCGAGTTTGGAAATTTTCTCGGCGGCTTCACGGGTATTTTTTACTTGCTCTTCGACCTGTTTTTGTTGTTCCCATTTCAGTTCCGGTTTTTTCAGTAATTCGCGGGCTACTTCGTCAAGCACCTTTTTGGTAGATTCCAGTTGTTTAAGCACTTCCTCGCCGCCGGAATAGATTTCTTCCTGACTTTCGTCTACGGCAGTAAAAAGCTCATTCAGGGATGGAAAGCGGGCAATCATGCGCGGTGTGCTGGCTTTTTTCGGACCACCGATATTGTCACTGTCATAGACTTCGATCCGGAATTCAACGGCGTCTTCCGGCCCGAGGCCAAGATTCCCGATATTCCATGGGTAATACAATTCCTGCAGAGTGAGATTATGTTTCTCAAGCGGGAAAACCAACTCGGCTTCTTTATCCTGGTACTCGGTGTACTTTTTAATCAGACGATAACAAATCGCGGCACGTGTAAAACCAAAGTCATCACTGATGCGAATGCCGAGCAGGATCTCCATATCGGCAGTCAGATCGAGATCGTTTTTCGGACTCAGTAAGGTAATCGATGGATAAGCGTCCGGTATCACCCGCAGGCGATATTTGATGGGATTAAGATTAGTAACTTCCTTATCATCGGCGACGATAATTTCGAACTGCTCATCATTCATCGCTGTCAATGAACCACTGGCGCGATCACCCCTGGTGGTCAGAGTTAAAATATTACCACCGGCGAAACGCAGATGACTTTCCCGGATTTTCTTATTGATCCGGATATCCAGAAATATCTTCGTTCCGGGAATTACATTAAACTCGGTTATATTGGCTTCCTGAATTTGGCCGGGTAGGCCGGTATATTCCGGATAAGTAAAGCGAGCTTTGACGGACAGGATTTCCGGTCGGTTAATGACCCGGATCGTATCCGGTGAAGTGCTGATTTGCCGCCAGGGCTTGAACGGCGAGCGATTGCGATAATAGGCTGTATAAACCAGATCGTATCGCAAATTATCGATGCGGTAAGTGCTTACGCCGGACGAATCGACAGCAATAATTTCTTCCCTAAGATAGTCCGGATACTGTAAGGAAAGCGTCAGGTGACGCGGAAATTTTCCTTCACATTTAAAATCCACTTCCACGGAATCGCCACCCAGTACTCCAAATGACGCCTGCATTGACTTAATCGTAAACGGTAATTGCACGGAATATTGGCGTCGCGGATGGAGGAGTCGCGCGGCGGCATTCTGGAAATAGGATGGACTTATAATCACGATCAAGCTGATTCCAGAAATAGCAATCAGCAACCAGCGCAAAGCTTTGCGGCTTTCCTCCGCCGGAATGATATTTTCAAATGAGCGCGGCGCAATTTTACGGGCGATGCGATCTAAGGAATATTCGATCAACTGAATTGAATAGCCGCTTTTGTCCTGATGCAGGTTTTCTTTCAGTTGTATAGCGTTTAGCAGGTCGTCTTTAATATCAGGCTGATTGGCGCCGATCTTGTCAGCCAGGTGAAAATCGTCATAGGCTGTCACTTTGCGTCTCAATATCTGCACGTACCACATCAGCGGTACACATATAAATATCAAACTGAAAGCGATTAAGAAAAAAATAATATTGCTCCGAACGGTCGAATTGAAATAGCGAAAACCCTCGATCGTTACGACCAGAAAAACCGTCACTAGAATTAGCATGACGACTCTCCGCAAGCCCACCCTTAGAATATGCCGGGCAAAGGCGCGGCGCAAGTCGTCAATTTTACGGTCGATGAGATCGATGGTGGACTGACTTTTTTCCATTTATTGCGTCAATGAAAATAAAACAATGTTGGAACCCATTTTAAGTGCCGCCTGATGTTTTTCCTCAGGATCGTTATGCACTTCAGGATCTTCCCAGCCGTCGCCGAGATCGCATTCGTAAGTATAAAAAACAACCAGGCGTCCTTTGTAAAATATGCCCAATCCCTGAGGTGGTTTATTATCATGCTCGTGGATTTTCGGCAGACCGTTCGGGAAGTCATAAAAAATATGATAAATCGGATGACTGAACGGCAACTCGACCAGATCGTTATCGGGAAAAATCCGCTTGATCTCGCGTCGGAACGACTGATCCATACCATAATTATCGTCGGCATGCAGAAATCCGCCATTCTGTAAATGCTGACGCAGTCGTAAAACCTCCTCGTCGCTAAAACGCACATTGCCGTGACCATTCATATAAAAATAAGGATAAGCGAAAAAGTCCTTATCCAGGATGCCGACCCGGACTTCATTTGTGGCAACTTCCATATTCGCATTCGTTTGCAGGAATTTCAACAGATTCGGGAGTGAACTCGGATTGCTGTACCAGTCGCCGCCGCCGTCGTATTTCAGACGGGCGATCGTGAATTTCCCCAGTAGGTTCTTATTCTGACCGGATATACTCAAAACGGCAACTAAAAGTGCTGTTATAGATAGAATGACTTTTTTCAATTTTCCTTCGAATCTCACTTTATCAATTACGGTGAATTTACTATACGTCCGACCGCCTAACAAGTTTCCGTTGACATTTTAAAAATTAAGGATCACCTGCGCCGGGGTGGAATCACTCGATTATCACGCGATTGCTATTTAATTCTAACTTGGAATTTTTAGTTGGCTTTTCACTTAAAATCAGGAGCGTCGACCATCGATCTTGCTTTAATTTATCCAAAGTACAAAATAGTGTCTGGGAAGTTTAAAGAAAATCATGCAAATTATTCGCAGATGATATGCCAAATGAATTGACGGATAAAGTACTACTCGGTTGTTGCGGGGCTTATTGTAAAACCTGTCCGGCTTTCACGACCGGATTTTGTAAGGGTTGTAAGATCGGCTATGCGGACAAATCGCGCGATATTGGGAAAGCCAGGTGCAAAATGAAGACCTGTTGCTTAACGAAAAATTATATTTCTTGCGCCGACTGTCCCGCCTTTGAATCCTGCGCAACGATCCAGTCATTTTTCCAAAAAAATGGCTATAAATACCGACGTTACCAGAAAGCGCTGATGTATATCCGGGTAAACGGTTACCCGCAATTTTTCGCGATTGCTAACAGTTGGAAAAAACAATACGGAAAATACGAGTATAAACTAAAGTGATCTTTCCGCTAGTAATCCTCATAGATACAAGCTGTTTAAATGCGATGGTTACCTGATTAATATTTCAAAATAAAGAAGGGAAAACGTTTATGATATCAGTTGAAGAAAAAGAAGATGTATTTCCAATTTGCCCGCATTGCAACGCGGAACTGCGGCATATCTGGTGCCGGCTTCTGGAGAGTCTCTTAGGTAAAAGATATATTTATTTTTGTCCGGAATGCAAAAAAGTCCTGGGAGTCTCGCATCGCAAAGGTTTCTGGATGGGCTGATTTTTTTACTGGAAACTGGTGTAACGATTAGTTCATTTTAGTAGAATTACTTTCTGGTTTTTTATAAAATTCTTTTCAGGATTGCGCGCTTCTAACCTAATCAGATAAATACCATTGGCCAGCGGTTTGCCAGCCGCTTGACTGGCATTCCAGATTATTCGGTGTTTACCAGGTTGCTGGAACTCGTTCACCAGAGTATTTACTTTATGCCCAAGCAGGTTATAGACCTCGATCGTCGTCTGCGAAGCGATCCCTAAATTATACTCGATGATAGTCCGGGCATTAAAAGGATTCGGATAAGCCGGTGAGAGTTTAAACACTTCGGATTTTCCTGATTCCTTGATCCTGGTTTCGACATGCGTATATAGACCTTTTTGGGCTAATATGGCTTCATCCCAGTTGGCGACGAATTCCCACCAGTTGTTCATTACCTTGGTGCTGTCTTCGAACCAGATATCATTCTCATCTCCCGGGATATTGTTGCGCCAGAACATGTAAAACTGGTTTTCAGCCCGACTGAAATCGAGACAATAGGGCGGTTCACTGCCATATTCAGTGCATTCCGGCCAGGGATAATCGATATCCCGCCAGGTGGCGACATTGACCGGGCTCTGGATCCCGCCTTCCGGATGCCAATCCATACAGTCACTCAAAACGGTTGTAGTATCATCATAGATATAGTCACTGGCGACATTCGGCGGCATGTGCGTCCAACCACAGCGACCGGTGATCCAGGTATCGGTTTCGTCCATGCCGCAGAATTTGCGGATAAACAGATCGAAATTACCGTCCTGGAGTTCATTCACACAAGTCAGGGTTGACTCCAGCTGGTGTCCATGATTATGTATCGTACCCAGCCGCGAATGCAAAAACTGATAGACAGTGTAAAAATGATCGTAGACCGGCAAATCATTTTGAAGACGACCGCTGTTGGAAATGTCACCGGTCACGGGACTGGACATATTCGATTCGGGTAATTCATAACCAATCCCGTTAAGGCGGTAACCATCATACCAGATCCAAAATTCCTTGACACCGAGTTCATTGACTAAATATTCGGCATCGATCCGTTCAAAGACTTTATGATAATCCGGATAATGGTTATCCGGATTCCAACCGCAGATGGTCTTACTCAGCGGCATATGTTCGTAGAGGTTAATGATTTTTACGATCCGGTAACCCAATGACGATCGCACGGTAGGATCTTTATAGCCATGATACCGTGAGCCTTCTTCAAGCATAAATTTGATCCGGTTATTAGCAACCTCATTTCGGAATTTTATAGTATCCAGCGTCACCTGCTCCCAGATATGTTCAAAAAATGTTGAATTCCTGAGAGGATAATAATTCACAATAACGACTGGAATCTCATAAAGGTAATTGACCGCCGGGGTTGCGAGATAAGTATTAACTTCTGTCTCATCCGGTGCATAGAAAATAGTGTCAATTTTTAAAAAACCTGTAACCTGTAAAGTATTATAAGTTCCGGTAAAACCGGTATGTCCACTCGATTCAGCTGAAATAATCCCCAGAGTATCAATCACAGCGATCAGGTCGTCAGTTGTATTCCAGGTCAATAATGGATTAGGCAGATACGCGTTTCCAATATTGGTTTGGGCGTTGACGATTGGAGAATATTTCCAACCGGGCTGAAGCCGGATTGAATCGGTCTCCAGACTGATACTGTACACCTGTAATCCGGTCGTGGCAAAAGATTGGGCAATCTCCGTTGCAGAGCGTTGGCGGTTGCTCAGACGTAATTCGTCGATAATACATTCGGCATTCTCCGACGGAAAACGAGAACCGATTGTAAAGTAATCCGGAAGGTCTTCCAGTAAATCCAAACTGTTAGCAAGATTGTCCGTGACTTCGATCCCATCAATGTAAAGATATTGCCGTCCCCCGATTTTCCAGGTAGCGGCAATATGATGCCAGCCATCTGCCTGCCAGTTTTGCACCGAATGATAACCGTACTCGTTGTCCGGTTCCAGCATAAGGAAGGCTATATTACCGGGAATATTGATCTGAATCCGGATTTCTCCAATATTAATGACCTGAAGCGTGTAAAATTCCTGCCCGACCCATTTAGGTTGAATCCAGAGTTCAATCGTACCTTCTGACGGATTAAATCCTTGCGGAAGTGAGTACCAAAGACTATCGCCACTGATTGCCGATTCACCGGTGTGGATATGGAGTCCGTTTCCGACCAAACCGGGTTCTATGGTTACGCCTGTAGCAACGATTGGGAGTTCCCCATTTGAACCATTTAGATCGTCATTAAAATGAAACAACATGATCGTATTCTCATCATAAGGCAATTCACCGGCTGACAGAATTGCCGACAAAGTGATCAACAGAATTAAGGTACTGCTAAAAATAATCCGAATTAATTTCACAGTCGCTGGACTCATGGTAATCCTCCCTGACTTGATTTAACGTACCACCATTGCACGGTATAATTCTCGGTATTTAATCGGATACACGGTGTGACCGCTATCAATTCCGGATGTTATTTTCATTGATATAAAATTTAGGCCCGCCGGATTTCAAGTATTTTTAAAATTTGTATTCGACCTGCATTTTGACATTGCGGGGTGTCCCCATATTGCGTTCGATTACCACATAATAGTACTGGAACAGGTTTTCCACACTCAGAACGCAGTTCAATTTAGAATTCGGACTGACCTTGATAAATCCGTTGACAAGATGAATCGGTACACGCTGATCGGCACCGGTTGTCGGATTTTCATCGTACAATTGGACCACTTTCATACGACTAAGGTAACGATAATCCAAACCGGCTGTGATTTTTCGAGAAACCAGGATCTCTTCATTGATTACCAGACTATGATTATGCCGGTATGCCAGGGTCGATTTCTCCGTCAGATTACGTGGCTCAATATAGCTATAACTGAAGTTGTTATGCAGTGGAACGCCCGGCCAGATCCAGTCGACAGCAATTTCCAGTCCGCTGATGCGGGCGCGGGTAATGTTCATGAAGTGAATTTTATAATCGGATTCATCGACGACCGGTTCGATCAGGCGTTGATACTGAGCCGAAAATAAAGCCAAGTCCAGATTGATCCGATTAGCCTGCCAGAAAAGACCGATTTCCTGAGCCAGGCTCTTTTCCGATTTCAGATTCGGATTAGGCTTGACTTCAAAAATGAATTGCCGGGAATCGATAAACATCTCGGCAATCGCCGGCGCCCGGTAAGCCCAGCCGACTGAAGTTCGCAAAGCCAGATTCGGCATCGGTCGATAAGTCAAACCCAGTTTCGGATTGACCTGCGATTCCGAGCTAAGCGCGTCAATCCGATGCAAATCCCAGCGCACTCCACCGGTCAGATTCACTTTTGAAGTAATCTCCATTTCATCCTGGAGATATAAGGCGGCATCATAGCCGTTATGTGATCCCCAGATATTGGCTAACACTTTATTCAGCTTTAATTCCAAACCGCTGGTAATATACTGATCAGGTGTAATGCGGTAATCCATTTGCCATTCACCACTCATAGTATGCGAACTGGAATGGGTATCGTTGTTGTACAGATCATTCTGAAAACCGGTAAAAAAATAATTCAGCCGGGTGGTCAAGGCAGTGCGGGGTGAATATACTCGACGATAAGTAGTCGACCATTGTAATTTCTGGCTGAATATGCGATCATCGACAGTATTGACGGGAGTATGGAACGGCTGAGACGAATTCCGCCATTGCGTAAAAGAGCCATGGACATCATCAATATAATAGAAGCGACTCGTCAAACTACCCAATCCCGGCGGTGAATAATCCACTTTGCCGTCAAGGATCGAGCGCTGGTACCAGCCATTTTGATAATAACCGGTCGAGTTATTCTGACGAAAACCGACCTGCATACCTACCGCCCCGATTCGCCGACTGTGCACCAGTCGCAATTGCCCCGAACCAAGCGGCGAGTCGGTGTAGATTTTTCGCTGGTCAGAGGGTTTGGAAAATAGACCGCCGCCTATCATAATCCGGATTTGCGCGGTTTTCGCAATCGGTTTGGTGATGATATTGACCACACCACCCATCGCACTGGAACCATAAAGCGCCGAGCCGGGTCCTTTCAGAATCTCGATTCTTTCGATATCATCCACGGGCAAAGCTTCCCAGTAGATCGTCCCATTATCGAAAGAAATAACCGGGGCGCCATCCACCAACATAGCCACGCGACTGCCGGCACCCCGCGCATAGCCACTACTCCCCCGAATATTAATCTGATCGCTGATGATTTGAATTCCGGCCGATAAGGGTAATATTTCCTTAATGGAAACCGGATTGCGGACTACGATTTGCTCATCACTCAGAGCCAGAATTGAGAGCGGTGAATCGATTTTACGCATAGCCCGCTTGGCACCCGTCACGACGATTTCCGGCGAGCTGATATTTCTCTGCGAGAGTTCAAAGTTCAGGACCAGATTCCGGTTCGGTTCCACCTGGACTTCCCGGATCATGGATTGGTACCCGATCATCGTCACTTCCACCAGGTATCGTCCGGGCGGAATATTCTCAATCAGGAAGAATCCATCCGGATTGGAGGCCGCACCAAAAAATGTGCCTTTCAGAATGATATTAGCGCCCGGTATACTTTCGCCGGTCGTCTGCGCCTGAACATTACCGGAAATACTGACGCTCTGCCCCAGGAGCCAACCGCTTAGGCCAGTTATCAGCATCAATAATTTTATACTCTTACGCGGGAATGACATATTACTCATCCTCTGGTTCAGAGATTAAAAAGGAAGCACGAAATTAAAATCGACCTGCATATCGATACCGCTCACGATTTCATCTTCTGAAACGCCGATCGTGCCCGCTACCTGAGTAGATCCGCCCGGCTTATAAAGGGCAACCGGCTGGAAATATTCAGAATGGGCTTTTAAAGAATCAAGCGGGGCGAACATAATTTCCATGATCGGCGCCTTTAAAGCCACAACGCCTCCTAAATAAACTCCGGGTGGAGTCTGCAGGAAATAGTTTTGCACCGCCTGGCTGGTGTCCAGCGGATCGCTATAAGTCACGATGTGTACAAAAAGAGAATCGAGTGAAGTATAAAGTGGAAATTGAAATTCGGCGACGATTACCACTGCACCGGTCAACGAGTCCGGCCACATGACTTTACCGGTACTGGAGTCGACCGGTAAACTGATTTTCCCCTCAAAACCGGTGACCGATTCCAAGCCTTTTTCACAACCGACTCCGGCAATTATCAACCAGGTTGCCAATCCGAATGACACCATTTTTATCTTTGAAATCCCACTCACGCTCACCCCGATTGTATAACTGGCGCAAATTATTTTGCTATTTACAAAAATGCAATATTTTTTATTTACAGGATAATGATAACAGGGTACTATCTCTATCAAATCAAAATCAGGCGAATATCTCCGGTCAGTCGCATCATGCAAAATCGTAATACATAATGAGTAAATTGTGATGAGTGGGAAGAGTTGTTTGGTTGTCATTCAATAGTCATTCATTAGTCATACATTGTCATTCAATTGTCATTCAATTGTCATACATTGTCATTGATAGTGGATTAAACCCGTAACCCGTAACCCGCAACTCGTAACCCGCAACTCGCAACTAAATTCCACTTGGATTTATTTTCAGAATTGCTTAGCATTTCAGAGTTATTTGAGAATTCTATTCGCGGTCCGGTGTTTAAAGAGGGATTGAACATGGAAAATAAGTACTGTTTTAAATTTGATAACCAGCCAGTGGCTAAAAGAAATATGTACGCCATTTGGCGTCTATCCTACAAAAATCGGATGGATATACGCAGTAAAGGTTATATACTATTTAGGCGTTATGCCGAGGTGGACAAATTTGTTATGATTAGAAAGATAAAAGAAATAAAAACTCGCCCGTCTTGGATGCTCGCTATTCTTGACTCGCAAAGATAAAGGAAAAAGACAAATGAAATTGTCTGACATTTTGAAAGATTCAAATTATAATCTTTCACTCTTTTCAGAGAAAGACATTATAGAGCTTGAGGCAAAAATTAAAATTGTCAGAAACAAACCTTACGTTGACTGTATCATCCGTGAAAAAGAAGTCCAGCTAAAACCGGAAGAAATCGTACGTCAGCTTTATACAACCAAGCTCATAAATGATTACGGCTATCCTAAAAAACGAATACGCTTTGAGCATCCGGTCAAATTTGGCCGCGAAACAAAATCAACCGACATTATTGTCTTTGATAAGGACAGGCCGACGGTTGAATACATTATCGTCGAGGTTAAAAAACCCAAACTCAAGGACGGCAAGGAGCAGTTAAAATCTTATTGTAATGCCACCGGCGCACCTATAGGCGTTTGGTCAAACGGCGGACAGATTTCGCATTATAACCGTAAAGACCCGAATTTCTTTGAGGATATTACCGATATTCCCAAGGTAGGCCAGACGCTTGAAGACATACTCAAAGAGCGCTTTACGTGGCGGGATTTAATCGTCAAAGACGCTCTCTTGAATGACAGAATCACACTCAAAGCCAAGATCGAAGACATGGAAGATGAAGTCCTCGCCAATGCTGGCGTGGATGTCTTTGAGGAAGTGTTTAAATTGATATTCACGAAGTTGTACGACGAGCAAAAAAGCCTTCAAGATCGAGCGGTCATTAATTATTTTCTAAAGAACAAAAATCTGCCAATGGTGACGGAACCGCGGCCCGTTTACGGAAAAGCCAATGAACGGTCATTTGACGAAGTCAAAGCAGCGCTCCAGCAGGTGGACACAACCTCTTTCCGGCTGCTTGAATTCAGAAACACCGGCCAAACCGACGCCCAATTAAAGGGAAAAATACAAAGGTTATTTGACGAGGCCAAGAGAAAATGGCCCGGCGTCTTTCCGAATGAAAGCCGTATCGATCTTTCGCCGTCGCATTTGTCAATCTGCGTTTCCAGCCTTCAAGACGTAAAGCTTTTTAATTCCAATTTGCAAGTCATCGACGAGGCTTTCGAATACTTGGTCAGCAAATCCGCCAAGGGAGAAAAAGGGCAGTATTTTACGCCGCGTCATGTAATCGATATGTGCGTCAAGATGCTTAACCCCAAGCGTGGCGAATACATGATTGATACCGCTTCAGGTTCCTGCGGTTTTACCGTCCATACAATCTTTCAGCTTACAGGCCACCTGTTTGAAAATACCGAGATTTCAGCGGAAGAAAAAGACGATGTGTTAAAGGTTTTCGGAATTGATTTTGACGAAAAGGTCGTGCGTGTGGCCCGTACGCTGAATCTGATTGCCGGTGACGGCGAAACAAATGTGCTTTATCTTAACACCCTGGATTACGACCGCTGGAATGAGAAAGTGAACAACCCCGATTGGCGAGACACTTACGGCGCGGGTTTCAGGCGTCTTGAATCGTTAAAGGCGGATCGAAATTCAAACAAGGAATTTCTCTTTGATATTCTCATGGCCAATCCGCCGTTCGCGGGAGACATTAAAGAGTCCAATATCATCCACAAATACGATCTCGGCTTCAACGAAAAGAAAAGGCCTAAATCAAAGGTGGGCCGGGATATTCTTTTCATCGAGCGCAATCTTGATTTTCTCAAGCCCGGCGGACGCCTCGCCATAGTCCTGCCTCAAGGCAGGTTCAACAACACATCGGACAAGGACATCCGGGAGTTTATTGCCGCCAAAGCCCGCATCCTGGCTGTCGTGGGTCTGCATGGCAATACCTTCAAGCCTCACACCGGCACCAAAACCAGCGTCTTATTCCTGCAAAAATGGGATGACACGCTTTGTCCTAAAAAGAACGACTACCCGATCTTTTTCGCGGTTTCAGAAAAATCAGGCAAAGATAATTCCGGCGATTATGTCTATGTAAAAAATGGCGACGGCAAGCCCAAGTTGGATAAATACGGCCATTTGATCGTCAACCACGACTTGCACAATCATAAAGGCGAACTTCCGGATGGCATCGCCGAGGCATTCCTTGACTGGGCGAAGAAGGAAAAACTGAGTTTTTGGAGTGATTCAAATGGTGAATGATATAATACCGGTAACGAAGGTGGCGGTTTTTAGGAGTAAAGAGATCCGAAAAACCATTCACAACAATGAATGGTGGTTTTCGGTTGTGGATGTTGTGGGAGCGCTTACGGATAGTGATAATCCGCGTGATTATTGGTATAAAATGAAAATCCGCGTTAAAACTGAAGACGGTTTTGAGTTGTCGACAATTTGTCGACAACTCAAATTAGAATCCGCGGATGGGAAAAAGTATGCGACCGATTGCGCCAACACCGAAGGGATTTTCCGGATCATCCAGTCCATCCCCTCGCCCAAAGCCGAACCATTTAAACGCTGGCTGGCGTGGGTTGGTTATGAGCGGGTTCAGGAGATCGAAGACCCGGAATTGGCCACCAAAAGAACGCGAGCCCTGTATAAAGCAAAAGGATACAGCGACGATTGGATAGAAAAGCGGATGCGCGGCATTGCCATTCGTGAGGAGCTTACGGATGAATGGAAGAAGCACGGAGTGGAACAAGATAAGGAATATGAAATTTTAACCGCCGAAATATCCAAGGCCGCATTCGGTTTGACTCCCAGCCAATACAAGAAACTCAAAGGATTGAAGAGACAGAATCTCCGGGATCATATGACCGATCTCGAACTCATATTCTCCATGCTCGGTGAAGCGGCCACAACCCAAATCACCCGTGTGGAGCAACCAGACGGCTTTGCGGAAAACCGCCGGGTCTCGCGCAGGGGCGGCAATGTCGCCGGCGTCGCGCGTAAAAAACTGGAACAGGAAACTGGTAAAAAAGTGGTAACCGGGGATAATTATCTGCAAAAACCGCGGAATAAAAAACTGATAGATAGAGAATAGATCGGGCGAAGAAAAAAAATTTGAGTTTTTGGAAATAAAACATGCGGACATCAGTTGTAAGTTATAAAGATTTAAACTTTGAGTTTAGGATAGATGCCGAATATTACAGAGCAGAAGTCCTAGACAGTATTAAATTACTTGATAGAAAAGATAGTGCTGTATTAAGCGATTTGGCATCATTTGTTATAGGACCTTTCGGTTCGACGGTGACTGTCGATCAATATGTACCACAGTCAAATTTCAGATATGTCAGGAATAAAGACATTAACGATTTTCAAATAAGCGATGATGAACAAGCATACATTCCGGAGAACGTTTACAAGGCCTTGCCCCAATTTCATATTAAAGAAAACGATTTGTTGATAACTGTTGTTGGGACTCTTGGGAAAGTGGCAATCGCCACAAAAAAAGATACTGCATCAATTTTTAGTTGTAAAAGCACAATCATCCGAGCTAAAAAAATTGACCCATTTTATCTACTCACCTATTTAAATTCGAGCGTTGGCCAGTTGTTTTCATTGCGGGGTGTAAGGGGTGCTATTCAGCAAGGTTTGAATTTATCGGATTTAAAAGAAATAAAAGTCTTTCTTCCTTCCGAAGGCTTCCAAACAAATATTAAAGAAATTGTTTCTAAAGCATTTGGTTTTACTGCGGAGGCAGACCGTCTGTATTCTCAGGCCGAGCAAACACTTCTTTCTGAGCTTGGTATTTTGAATTGGAAGCCAAAGCATCGCTTGTCTTTCGTCAAAAAATACTCCGACACCGAATCCGCTGGGCGCATCGATGCGGAATACTTTCAGCCGATGTATGATGAAATTTTGGAAGCTGTGAAGAAATATCGTCATGGTTTTGAATCTGTGATGACTTTATTTAAGCAAAATAGGAGTAGTTTTAAGAACAAGCCCGATAAACTATATCGATATGTGGAAATCAGCTCTGTTAATACGTCTTCCGGTGAAATCGATTCACTTTCCTTGATTGGGAAGGAATTGCCAGCTAATGCAAAAATTAAATTAAATTGTGGCGATTTGATAATCTCAAAGGTCAGAACGTATCGAGGAGCCGTTGCAATCATTCACGATGATGGACTTGTTGGGAGCGGAGCTTTTACAGTATTAAAAGAATCTGAAAAGATGAACAAGGAAACAGCGTATATCTTTTTTAAGTCTGCTCCTATATTGCGACTATCATTAAAATATAACGCAGGGACATCTTATCCTGTTATCGATGATAAAGATGTTTTGAACCTTCCTTTTCCACTTATACCCAAAGAAATACAAGAAAACCTAAAGCAGAAAATTACAGAGATGTATGATGCAAAAGCATTGTCAAGGCGGCTTCTCGACCTCGCCAAGCGGGGCGTGGAAATGGCGATTGAGAAAAACGAAAAAGACGCCCGGATTTGGATCGAAGCGGAGTTAAAGAAGTCAGGAGTTGAAATATGAATACCGCCTTTGCATATCCGTTTGCTTCGACGAAGAAAGACGGGTGAGTTTTAAGACAACGATGAAAATAAATTTAAAAATTGTCCACTTTTGTCCATCGTGCAACAGTGGCTATGCGGCTAGTGCGGAGTACCACCATCACTAAAATTGCCTACGCTTCGCTTTGAGTGCCTTGGCTTAGCTACACAGGTTATGTAAATCTCCTGCTTAATTTGGAAGGTTGAGATAAAACATGGAGTAAAAAATATCAGGTTCATCCTCACAAGCATTTTGAGTGAATGACGTTGACTGTGCCGACCGGGACTCTACTGTATACTCTCATTACCGGTTTAAGTGAAATGCTGAGCCTCGGCATTCTTTTCGGATTGATTTTAAACAACCACAATAGATCAGGAGATTTTTGTACTTGGTTAAACGGTATAACTTTTCCATTTTCGATTTACCAATCTCAGCGTCCGCTTAGTTATTCTCTCCTATTCCGATATCAATCTGCAAATTAAAATTTTCATTTTTCATTTTTCAATTGGAGAGATATCTGTTATTATCCTCTTTATTTTTTCACGAGGGATGATTATTTTCTATGCGTGGCGCGATTCATAAAATGGATTCTGATAATTATCCTGCTGACCGCCAGTCTGTCGGCGCAATGGTACTTTAAGATCGCCGATGCTATTCGGGGGCCGATCGAATATCGCGCCCCACTTAAAATGACCCTGTTCGAAATCAAAACCGGCCTGCAAACTTTTGGATTTGCTGAACAACCCCTTTATTTCGATTCTACCGAGAGCTCGGTCAGTTCATACAAGACCCTCCTGTCGCGTACAATGAACAGTTTCGAGCTGGATCTGTTGAAGTTTAACTGGCTGGTCTATTTTATTCCGCAAAACCTCTTCGATTTTCAAACCGGGATTGGCGCTAAATATACCTATTCATTGATTAAATTTCCTCTACCCTCCGCCTGGCCGCAGTATATGCCAGGTTCCAGCGATCAGCTTTATCTATCACCACGGATTTATGAGGTTAACTTGAATCAGTCGGTGATTTTTCAGTGGGCCTCTAATTTCTATAATTATTTCACTTTTAGTTACGGTCAGGCCTGGGGTTCTGCCTATCGGACGCACTTTAATGACTACTTCCTCTTTCAAAAAGGTCACACCTACTCTTTTGCATTCGGCATCAAATTCCTGGGAAGTGTCGGTTATAAATTAAAGGAAGGTTACGGGATTGAATTGCGCTATACCTATGGTGACTTTGGTGACCTGCACGATCCGCATCGGATTAGTCCCGTTACAAAAGTCAATTTCAATACATTTGGTATTTCGTTCGCCTTTAATTCCAACCGAGGCGGAGGGCGAACTTCCGGTGATGAGGCCAAAGCCCTTTATAAAGCCGGTGATTTTCTGGCGGCTAAGGCAACCTTTGAGGATTTTATCGCCATTAATCCCCATCATCCCCGGCTCTTTAAAGCCCGTTATATGATTAAAGAGTGTGACAAGCGGATTCCATACCAGGAAATTCTGCTGGCCGAATCCTTCATCGAGGCTCAGAATTATTCAAGAGCCGCCGAATATCTGGCCCGGGCTAAAGTTACTCGCAATCTGACCTTGCTGGGTCGCATTGATGAAAACTACCAGAAAATCATCGCCTGGTTTGCCAGTACCATGGACTCTACTATTACCGCCAATCAGATTGATGACGCCGAGCTGATTTTAAATGAGACTGAGAAACTTAAAATTCCTGACATCGAAGATTTGATAAGTCGTTATCGCAGTGAGATATATTTTCACCGCGGAGCCGTCTTTACCGAATTTGGCTACTGGGAAAAAGCCATCGACTTTTTCGACTACGCCATTCAACAATATCCGGCCATCCGCGAGCGCGTCGAACCCTATCTGATCCAAATCGCAAACGGTTATATTAACGATGCTAACCTCTCAGTAGATAAACAGAGTATAGCCCTGGCTCTGGAATCTCTCACAAAAGCGACGACTCTCCGCCCGGATATCCGTAATCTGACAATCCCTTATATCAACTCTCTGGAAGAAGGCCTCGCTTATCTGAAACAGCAGGCCGCGAAGCAAAAAACGCGCGAATCCATTGACCGGACTTTTAATCCACCACCCAAAACTGCTGAACCCGAAATCAGCATGAGCTCCGATCAAATAAAAAATCTGCTGGGTCAACCCGCTTCACAGACCCGTTTAGAAGCCGGCGGCGGACAAATCTATGAACTCTGGATATATATCTACCCGGATAGTAAAGAATTGCAGATTTATTTCGATAACAATAAAGTAATTAAAATGGAAACCGTGCCTTCATACGATAAGGTTCCGGAAATGGAAAATTAGATGAAAATCATTTATACCGATGGAGCCTGTTCGGGCAATCCGGGCCGCGGCGGATGGGCTACTCTGATTTTTAATGAAAACAAATTACTAAAAGTCCTGGCCGGTTATGAGGCCGACACGACTAACAACCGCATGGAAATCATCGCGGCCCTCAATGGTTTAAAACAACTGAAACCGGGCGAAAGCGCCACTATTTACTCCGACAGCCAGTACCTGCGCAATGGCATTACAACCTGGCTGGCGAATTGGAAACGGAAAAACTGGAAAACCACGAATAAAAAACCAGTCAAAAATCAGGAACTGTGGTGCGAGCTCGATAAATCAAATAGTCCCGGAATCGCCTGGCAGTACATTCAGGGACACAGCGATAATTTGTATAATGAAATCTGCGACCGCCTGGCTCGCCAAATGATCATTACCAAAGGTGCTAAAATCAATCTGCAGAGTGAATTCGAAAAATATTATTGGCAACTACAGAAAAAGAAGATCCAAAAGTAAATTTGCCACTTCAAATCCCTGTCAACTGCCATGCTGAGAAATCGGCGGGATTAGAGTAAGACGCTAAACCGGATGCGGTTTCTCGTCGTTCCTCCTCGAAATGACCATTATGAACAGGTTTTAATTAAGATTTAAAAAGCGCGCCACAATCGTCTTACGTCCGCAGGAACGGAAATTTACCGTAACCCGGGCATTTTGCCCAACGCCGTCGATATTGACCACTTGACCGGCTCCAAAAATACTGTGCGAAACGCGCACTCCGGGTAGAATATTTTTTTTTGTGGAGGAAGTTTCTTCCGATCCGGTCGAATTAATCTTTTCCATTTTCATCGGACGGGTAACCGATCGCGGTGTTGAATAAGGTCTCTTTCGAGTGGTATAGCGCGCTCTGTGCCGGGCCGAAATTGTGCCTTCCAGAACGGCTCTGCTGGTCACCAATTCTGCGGGAATCTCATTAAAAAAAATCGATTCGGTTGAATAGGCAATCTCACCGGCTCGCATACGCTGACGCGAAGATGACAGGAATACATTCTCCTTGGCGCGGGTCAATCCGACGTAGAACAGGCGTCGTTCCTCTTCAAGTGAATCTCGCGTCAAATCGCGCTCGAGGGGTAATAATCCCTGATTCAGGCCACAGATAAAAACCACCGGAAATTCCAGACCTTTGGCACTATGTAATGTCAACAGCGTGACGGCATTTTTGGTATCTTCCCATTCATCAACGGAAGTTGCCAGGGTCACATTTTCAAGGTATGATTCAAGCGTCGGTTTATTGGTCGTCTGGCAGAACTCCGAAATGTCATTCAGTAATTCATCCAGGTTGGTTAATCGTTCGGTAGCCTCTTCGCCCTCACTCTCTTTATAAAATTTACGAAGTCCAATACTATCAATGACAATGCGCGTCCATTCCTCAAGAGATAGTGATTTACGCAGTTTATTCAGGTCTATAAGCTGTTCATAGAATTTCTTGACAGCTTCCATAGCGCGTGAACCGAGATCAAGTTCTTCAACGAATTGCATAGCCGATAAGAGTGGAATATCTTTGGTATTGGCCAATACTTCGAGATGCTGAAGAGTCGTTTTCCCGATTCCGCGTGGCGGTAGATTGATAATGCGTTTCAGACTGATATCGTCATGCGGATTAGATATGATGTGGAAAAAAGCCAGAATATCCTTAATCTCCCGCCGCTCGTAGAACCGCACTCCTCCGACAATTACATAGACAATATTATTACGGCGTAATATCTCTTCCAGAACGCGGGTCTGAGCATTCGTGCGGTACAGAATCGCAAAGTCTTTGAAATTACGTTTATGCTGAATGATTTCACGTTGTATCTGGCTGGCGATCATGGCGGCCTCGTCATATTCACTTTCGGCATCGAGGCGTACTAATAGATCGCCATCACTTTTCTCCGACCAGAGTGTCTTGGTAGCACGTTGTATATTATGACTAACGACGGCCGAGGCGGCTTTCAGGATATTATTGGTTGAACGATAATTCTGTTCCAGTTTGAAGGTACGGCATTTCGGGAATATTTCGTTGAATTTGAGAATATTATGAAGATCGGCTCCCCGCCAACTGTAAATACTCTGGTCGTCATCACCGACTACCCAGACGCACTGATGTTTTTTACCCAGAGCTTCGATTAATAAAAATTGAGGGCGATTAGTGTCCTGGTACTCATCGACTAAAATGGATTGATAGAGAGCTCGGTACTTTTCGAGTATTTCCGGTCGGAGATTGAATATTTTCAACGGTAAAATTAACAGATCGTCGAAATCCACGGCCATGGCTTTGCGTAAAGCTGCCTGATATAAGGGATAAAGTTCCGCCACATAGCGGTCGGTCAGAAAACCCGGCCGCACGGCAAAATCATCCGGCTCGATCATATGATTTTTAAGATAGGAAATTCTACCCAGGATATTTTTTGGACTGGTGGATTCTACTATTATCGAATGGTCGCTGATAATTTTCTTGAGGAGCGTCAGTTGATCATCGGCATCATAAATCGTAAAATTCGCCGAATAATCGAGGCATTCGATTTCGCGTCTTAAGAGACGGGCACAAGTCGCGTGAAATGTTCCGATATTGACCAGTCCGGCTTTTTTACCGACATATTTTTCGACCCGCTCCCGTAATTCGCTCGCGGCCTTATTAGTAAAGGTAACCGCCAGAATATTATGAGGAGCCACGATTTTTTTTTCGATCAGATAAGCCACCTTATGCGCCAGGACTTTGGTTTTGCCACTTCCGGCGCCGGCAAAGATCAGGGCCGGGCCGGCCGTATATTCAACCGCCTGACGTTGTTCCGGATTAAGACTTTCAAGAGAATTCAATCGACATAATCCTTATCGGCATCCAGCTTGTTCTGTTTACGGATATTCTGTAATTTTCGTTTGGCGGCTAAAAACTCATTATAATTCGAGGTAAAAGTGTGAGTATAGGTGCTGTCACCATTCGAAACCATATATAGATATCTGGTTTTGGCCGGATGAATGGCGGCCTGGATGGATTTCCAGCCGGGATTACTAACTGGCCCCGGCGGTAATCCGTAATGTCTATAAGTATTGTAGGGTGAATTAATTTTCAGATCTGATATCAGAATTCGTCGCGGACTGTCCGGAATGATGTATTGAATTGTTGGACAGGATTCCAGACGAATGCGCTTACGCAGACGGTTATAATACAGGGAAGCCACGATCGGGCGTTCAAAATTCACCTGACACTCACCTTCCACAATCGAAGCCAGGGTAATGATCTGATGTAAAGTATAACCGGTACGTTTTATTTCCGCCCGAACTGAATCGTTGACTACTTCCTTAAAACGACCAACCATCCGATGGATGACATAATCCGGCGAATCGCCTTCCAGCAGATCATAGGAATCCGGAAACAGATAACCTTCCAGATTATCAGCGTCAATTCCCAATTCATGTGTAAAATTCGGGTCCATTACCTTCTTAATGAATCCTTCACTGGATATGCCAGTACGTTTTTCAAGTAAAATGGCAATTTCATGGGCTCGCAATCCCTCCGGTATCGTGACTCGTACAGTTTCAATTTCCCAATCGCTGAGGGTCTTGATCAGTTCATAATAATTAGAGGCTCTTTTCAGGTTGAAACGGCCGGCGCGTAACTTGCGCCCTTTTAGCATCATTTTAGTTGCCAGAATGAACCGGCCGCGGTTATCAATGATATCTTGGATTTGCAAATAGGTGGCGATTTCTTGCAGGCTAGCCCCGGATTGAATTGTAACGACGCGGTTTGAATTACGCAAATTCAATGGCGTTGTCAGCATCGCAAAATAAACAATCGCCAGTAAAAACAGGGCTATTAGCGGCCAATAAACCTGAGAATGATTTCTTATAAAATCGAGCAATTTGTCGATCTTCTTAGCACCTTCTGTAATTTTCGGGATTTTCATTTCCTAATAATGATTTCAGGATTTAATCGGAACAGGGATAAAAGTCAAGATAAAAACAGTTAAAGCCGCCAAACCGACCAACTTTTCATGAAGGGTCAGGGGTGTATAATTATCAGAGATCGGCGGGTGTTTAACTTTCACCAGAAAGAAAACCAGGGCTCCCCAGATCAGCCAGTTGAGAGACAGAAAGGCCAGAGCTATAGTCGCGAACAAAGCACCCCAGGCGATGTATTTTGATTTCTCGCCTAACAAGGCATAGACGATATGGCCGCCATCCAGTTGCCCGATTGGCAGAAGGTTCAACATCGTCACCAGCATCCCGATCCAGGCCGCAAATCCGACCGGATGTAGTAAAATATCCTGCTCAGGCCCCAATCCTGGATAAACTATATTAGTGGCAATTTTCATTAAAATGGAATCACCCAGCCGAATACCTTCAGTTCCGGATAAAGGTACAACGCTCGAAAGGTACAAACCGATAAATAAAGCCGGAGTCGCCACCAGAAAACCAAAAATCGGGCCGGCCGCTCCAATCTGCACTAAAGCCCGCCGTTGCCTGACCGGCGAACGCATTTTAATAAAGGCCCCGAATGTCCCGATCAAAGTCGGCGCCGGAATGAAATAAGGCAGAGTGGCTTCAACGTGATGTTTGCGGGCAAAAATAAAATGTCCCAGTTCATGAACTCCCAGAATCACCATCAGTGTCAGACTAAATGGAATACCCTTGACAATCGTGAGAGGGTTATAAAACGGGTTGGCGCCTTCCATCATTGCCCCGGCCAGTAGGGTCGTAAAAATCGTCAGGATGAATAAAATCAGATTAATCATCGGTATCTGCCGACCGGCACCAGCCGTCTTAATATAAAAGTGATCGGACGCGCCGATCTTAGCCTTTTTAATGGAAAATATCAAGCCGCCGGAGTGACGGGTAATCGTGCGCAGAGAGGTCGTATCGCGCTGACGACCTTCGATCACCAGATTCTGATCGTCTTCGCTGACCCGGATAATTTCAATCCAGCGACTAAGATACAGAATAATGTTTTGTTTGGTGGTTACATCTAACATCGTTATTAATAAAAGACCATCGAAAAAGCCTGAAAAAATTACACAATACTGCATTAAAATCAATCAAATAATTCTTTGAGGTATGCCGGGTGTTGCTTAGGTTTTCGCCCGTTGTGATCGACTTCATTTAGGTTTACTTACTGAAATGTGATGAAAAAACTAAATCCAATCATTAGACGCTGGCAGGACGAGGGCGGTTACAGACAGGTTCTGACCCTCGCAATTCCACTGATTCTATCGACGGCGGCCTGGTCTTTGCAACACTTCATCGACCGCATGTTCCTGGCCTGGTATTCGACTGAAGCGATTGCGGCCGCTATGCCGTCCGGTATGCTGAATTTTACTTTCATGAGTCTTTTCATCGGAACCGCGAGCTACGTCAGCACCTTCATTGCCCAATATCACGGCGCCGGACAAGAGAAGATATACGGGCGGATACTCTGGCAGGGTATTTACATCGCGTTGATCGGCGGGATTTTTCATCTCGGTCTAATTCCGTTGGCCGACTTTTTTTTCACATTCGCCGGACATCAAGGCTTGGTCAGAAACAATGAGATAATCTATTTCAAATATTTGTGCCTGGGCGCTTTCCCGGCGATCGCGTCCTCCGCTCTGGCAGGATTCTATTCCGGTCGCGGTCATACTCTGCCCATTATGTGGATCAACATTATTGCTACGCTGGTAAATCTGGTATTTGATTACATTCTGATTTTCGGACGACTCGGTTTCCCGGAAATGGGCATGAAAGGCGCTGCGATTGCGACCGTTCTTTCGGCGGTAGTATCCTTTCTGTGTTATGCGGTGCTGATTTTTCGACCCAAATATAATCGACTGAGCGGCACTCTTCGCGACTGGCGTCTCGACCGGGCATTACTGGCACGCTTAATTCACTTCGGATTTCCGAACGGCATCCAATTCTTCCTGGATATCGCCGGTTTCTCAATCTTTTTGCTATTGCTTGGTCGCTTAGGAACCCTCCAAATGGCGGCTTCAAATGTCGCCTTCAATATCAACAATCTGGCCTTTATGCCGATGACCGGATTCAGCGTCGCCGTCTCGGTCCTTGTTGGACAATCACTTGGAAAAAATCGTCCGGATTTAGCCCAGCGTAGTGCTTATTCCTGTTTTCATGTAACTCTTTTATATATGGGATTAATGATTGCGGCTTTTCTGCTGATCCCGGATATTTTTATCAAGCCTTTTATTTTTCGTACTGACGAAGTCGTATATCAGGCAATGAAAAGTACCGTGATGATTCTTCTGCGATTCGTGGCACTCTATTCATTTTTCGACACCCTCAATATCATTTTTTCGGGAGCAATCAAAGGCGCCGGCGACACGCGGTTCGTCATGTATATGCTGATGGTTCTCTCGCTTGGTCTACTGGTTATCCCCTCTTATATTGTGATTGTCATCCTGCAAAAAAACCTGATGGTCGCCTGGATTTGTATAACTACCTATGTCAGTGCTCTCGGACTGGCTTTTTTCCTGCGTTTTCTGGGAGGAAAATGGAAAAATATGCGGGTAATTGAAATTCCCGTTCCGCAAATTCCGTATGCTTTCCCCGAGACTCCGACTCCCGACCTTTAATCGAATTTCTTCGCACTTTAACCGCTAAAATAACCACTTATCCAAAACAGTTTGTTTATGACTAATTCCTAGGACAACTTTTTTGCGATTTATTAAGTCTACAGAACATTGCATGAAAGCGGACAATAACAAAAGGAGAAATGAGGAATGAGAAGGACACTAATTCTGATCCTGCTTTTAGTCTTGCCTTATGCAGTGTGGGGTAAACTGACTAGCGAAGAGTTGGATGTTTTACGGTCGCGCTCTGCCACCGCGATTTTTCTGGAAAATAAGAAAATCACCTTAGATGGCAAATTAGATGAACCCGCCTGGCGTTTAGCCAAGTGGGAGAGTAATTTTGTCCAGCGTAATCCAAACGATGGCAATCCGGCGACCTATCCGACCGAATTTGGTATTTTATATGACGAAAATTATCTTTACATCGGTGCCAGGGCTTACGACCCTGATCCGAACAAGATCATTTCGATTCTGTCGCGTCGCGATGATTACACTGAATCAGATTGGATGTATGTTTCTATCGACAGCTATAATGACAACCGCACGGCTTTTGAGTTCGGACTGAACGCCGCCGGAGTGAAACATGACATTCGCCGTTATGATGACGAAAATACGGATGAAGACTGGGATGCCGTCTGGGACGGAAAAACCAGTATTGATTCACAAGGCTGGATTGCCGAATGGAGAATCCCTTTCCGGGAGTTGCGTTTCTCGGCTAACGAAGCCATGGAATGGGGTCTGGAATTCTATCGCGAACTGCCGCGTAATAATAATGAACTTTCCGTCTGGAACTATTGGGCTCATTCGGAAGAAGGTTTTGTCTCACGTTATGGCTCACTGAATGGTCTCTCGGGAATTAAAGTCCAGAGACCGGTCTACTTCGTCCCCTATGTCGCCAATCAGGCCCATCTATCTGACGATCTGGTAAATTCTGTTCATCCTGAAAAATACGATCTGCTTTATAATTTCGGGGGTGATGTCCGCTATAGCAGTCCCTCAGGCTTGACTTTAAACGCTACGATCAATCCCGATTTCGGACAAGTGGAAGCCGATCCGGCTGATTTTAACCTGACTGAATTCGAGACCTATTTTCCGGAAAAAAGACCATTTTTCATGGAAGGCGCCAACATTTTACGTTATTCTCTCGGGTACGGTGATGGTGACGCCCAGAATAATTCATTGTTTTACTCCCGGAGAATTGGTCGGACTCCTCAAGGCGCTACCGTTGCGGATGATTCTAAAGAGGTGCTGACAATTACGCGACCCTTGAATACGAATATACTTGGGGCGACCAAAATCACGGGAAAAACTCAATCCGGATTTTCATTGGGCGTGATGGAAGCTCTGACCGGAACCGAAAAAGCGACTGTTTATTATACAGATAAAAGTAAAGAAACCCAGGTCATCGAACCCATGACCAATTTTTTTCTGTCACGTTTCCAGCAAGATTTCGGAAAAGGTCAAACAGCTGTGGGTGGCATTCTGACGGCCGTTAACCGCGATCTGCGCAATACCGATCTTAATTACCTACATGAAGCGGCCTATATCGGTGGTTTTGACATCGATCATAAATTTGCTAATCGCAATTATCAGATAATCGGCACCTTGACTTTCAGCAATGTGCAGGGCGATACCACGGCTATCCAGCGTACTCAGAAAAATGCTTCACGCTATTTTCAACGTGTCGACGCCAATCACTTGACATACGATCCCCAGGCCACTTCTCTATCCGGTTATTCAGCCAAGGGAATCATCCAGAAAAATTCCGGACATATCCGCGGTGCTTTCGGAACCTTGATTTATAGTCCCGGTCTGGAAATTAATGATTTCGGATTTTTGCAAAATGTCGATGATATCAATCAGTTCACCTGGATTCAATATCGCGAGTGGGAAGCCGGAAAAATATTCCGCGAATATTATCTCAATTTTAACCAATGGTACGATTGTGATTTCGGGGGTATACGACGTAGTCTGGGTGGTAATGTCAATATGCACTTCACTTTTAATAATAACTGGGCTTTCGGCTATGGTATCAACCACAATTTACCGGCCTATGATCCGAGTATGAATCGGGGCGGCCCTAACTTGTACGTGGCGGGAAATACCAATATCTGGGCTTATGCCAATACCGACGCTCGGAAAGAATTGTATTATTATCTCTTCGGTTTTTATTTCTTAAATAAGGATAAAGAACCGGTGGAATCCTATGAGATCGAACAGGATCTGACTTGGCGACCGCGTCAGAACCTGAAATTGACCGCCAGTGTAACTTTTACACGCCTGAATGATACCTGGGCCTGGATCGGCAAAGCCATCGACGAAAACGATGTTCAAAAATATGTCTGGGCCAGCATGACCCAGAATACACTCAATCTGACCTTACGTGCCGATTATACTATTACACCAACTCTATCAGTACAGTATTATGCCCAACCGTATTATACCGCCGGAGATTACTTTAATTATGTGTTCCTCGCGGATTCGAAAAACAAGGATTACTGGAAACGCTTCAATCCTTACGGCAATCAAATATCCTATGATAAGACCAATGGGATTTATGCCGTTGATAAAAATGCCGACGATAATCCTGAATATACCTTTTACGGTCAACCCGATTTCAATTACAAACAGTTCCGCTCCAATTTCGTTATCCGGTGGGAATATTTGACCGGCTCGACTCTTTACCTGGTCTGGTCGCAGGGTTACACCAACTACGAGTTGTTCGAGTCATTTAATTTTACTAAAAATACTCAGACGCTGTTCAGCGGAGTCAGTGACAATGTCTTCATGATTAAGATTAGTCAGATGTTGACTTTTTAATTCTCTACTCTCAGATACATCACGAGCAAGCCTCATCCGCCCAACGGCATGAGGCTCTTTTACGTAAGATATAAACCGCCAATCATGATAAGCATCAATAGTGAATTTCGGATTCCAAGTTACGAGTTTACACTGTCGGTTTACGCTTTACGACTTACATCTCATTAAAATAACGCTTGCCTTAATCCAAAATTCAGATTAATGTTTAGGTGCATTTTAGAACTAGTTGGATCGTGGAACTGAATTTATGCGGGATTGAATGTGAAATCTGCTGTAATAAGATTTGATCCGACTGGCTTATAAGAAGAAATTGCACGCACCTTATCTCACATAGAGGAGGAAAAACAATGAAGTATAAAATTCCATATCGATTTCTTATTACCCTTATATTTAGCTTTATTTTCGTGTTTGCGTTGCGAGTAGAGGCCCAGAGTATCCCAAAGAATCGCTACAGTTTTACCTGCGATTTAGGTTTTGGTTACAGTTCCTTCAATAGAGAAATTCCTGAGTTTGATCCTGATGAGTTTATGATGATCTCGAATACATCTAGAAATAGTTACACTAATTTAACAATGGCATTCCGTTTTCTTCTGGGCACCAATCTGCTCGACTCGCGTCTTGACATCGGTGCCGAATGGACTCTTCAAAAAATTAGAGCAGGTCAAAAAAGTACGATTTTATTTTGGATCACGGACGATGATACAGTAGCAAATGTAGGTCCAGATGCAATGATCCATTCAGCACTGATCATTGGAGATTATTTAGTTAAAGAGATATCTGATAAGGTCAACATCAACGCGGCTGGCGGTCTCGGAGTATTGTTCTTCGAAAACTTTAATACACGAATGGAGTACAATCAAAATATAATGGCACTGATGGAATCCGAGGAATCGACAATCCAGTTAGCGGCTTCCGGGCGCTTGCTTATGCCGATTCGTATTTCATCATCGATTACAATAGATCCGGAGATTCGTGTTCTGGCAAGCGCCGGCCCGGAGAAAGTGTTTCTTGTCCAGTTCCTTGTAGGACTGACTTATAGATTGTGATGTAATTTGCATACTTGGATTCACTACTCAGGAAGAAATAACTTAACATAATTAATCACTTTTTTACCACTCGCTACGAGGTTGTATCTCGTCGCAAATAAATCGTTATAATTATATTCCGGAGTACAACCCGGGAACGAGATAAAAATGACTAACTCTATCATTACATTTTACTCCATTAGGAGTCCCATTGGAACGATTTATCTGTCCGTTCGTCAGTTGCCGGACATTCAAGCGGGCGCTTTACACTCCCGTCACTCGTAACTTGTCATTCGTCACTATCTTATCACCAGCACTTTCTGTCGCGCCTGACGATTACCTTGTTGAATGATGATAATATAGACACCACTGGTAACCGGAATGCCTCTTTGATTACGACCGTCCCAGGTCCAGACATTCAGGCCGACCTGCGGATTACGGATTTTCTCGTGCATGACTGTCTGCCCCATGATATTGACGATTAGAATCGTGACGGATTTTTCGGATGTTAGTCGAAAAGGTATATAAATACAGGGATTGTCACCTGGCCGGAACGGATTTGGGAAAGGATTCAATATGGTAAAATGTCGGGTGATTTCTTCCTTCCAATCGCGGTAAGTACAATCGTATTCTAAAGTATCGATTCCGTCAAAAAAGTAAAATGTTAAAAGGCTGTCGCTGGCGGCGTCCCGATCCAGAAAGACTTCTATACTGAGAGTGTCACCCCGCGGAATAAATCCGGTTGGTGGTAAAAATTGCAGACAAGGTTTATCCGACCAGAACTCGAACCAACACGAATCACTCCCGATATTGAAAACCTGGAGAGTAATCCGTCCAATCTCGGTACTGAATTCCATATCACTCGGAATCAATGCCGCCTGAGGTGCGGAAGGATTATATTTGAGGACACTGATGATCAACGAATCTGATCCTCCATTCGAACTGACTGGTACATTATATTCAGTCAGTCCGGGTTCCATTAGATTGCGATCGACGACTACATCCAGAACAGAGCTGACTGTCTGAACTTTACCGGAAAGAGGTGAAATACTCAACCAATTCGGGAGAGCGGTCGCGATTTCCCATTCCAGTAGCTCCGTGCCGCCATTGCTGATCAGCAAGGTTTTAGTGTATTCATCCAGCCAGAACCGTAGACTATCTGGTATAAGTATAATTTGCGGCGGTGTAATGATTTTTTCACGGACCACCGCCCGAATCGCCCAGTTGCCAGTCAAAATCTTTTCTTCCGAGCCATCCGTAACGGTAAAATTACTCAGGTCATATAATGTCCCGTCGGATATTACAAATGCGTGCCCATTTCCGTCCAGAGCGGAGCTGTATCCCAGGGCATTATCCGAACTGGTGACCGAGATAATGAACGAATTGAGATCACTCAGATAGATCGGCGTATCTAAATCAATTTTCGTCCAGGCACCGTCATTGGGAATGATATCATTCATAGTTTGCAGAGCTGCACCCGTTACTGGATTATAGATTTTTAAGGTGACCGGATTGGAATCGTAAGTCAATATTTTAATTCCTGACAGAGTCGCTTCGGCTGAATATCCGTCAAACAGCTCGGCGGCCTCGGCTCCATTTAACTGAATGTAGTAGTCTAGAGTGTCGCTGTCATACTCCAGTTCGACTTCGGTATAGCCGCCGACTCCGCTAGCCGAATAGGTCAGGTCAATTTGTACATCACTAACGATGGCCGCCGGCCAGAATGGCACAACGGTCAATTTAGTATACTCGCTTCCAAAGGTTTCGTCGGAAAAATTATAGGTGCTTCCGCTTGGATTAATAATGGTCACTTGCGGTTCTTCATAATGCTTGATGACCGCGATTGAAAAACTCTGCGAAGTTTGATAATTAAGGTTAAACTGGATATTACTGCCTGAATAAAACTGAATATACACCGCCGCGGCGGGATTGAGAGATACCGGGATAGTCGCTCCGTCTGTGAAATTGGCATGAAAATAATCCGAAAAAATCGCACTCAGGGGTGAACCGTTATAGCCGTACTGCCCTTCCCCGATTTCAGAATTATTTAGCAGGTTAGCTATGAACCAATCCTGGAGAAGATCGGCAACAGTTACGCTTTGCCCAATGGCAGATAGAGCACTAATGTATCCATTAAATGAGTCAGCTGTAGTCGTCACAACATTCTTTATCGCCTCAATTCCGAAACGTCGGTAAATATAAAAGGTCCACAGACCGACTTTAGCATAATCGGCTATCGAACCATCGAAATCCATCAATGAATTATTTGTGGAACTTAAAAACGACGCAAACGAACGCACCGGCAAATCCAGCAAACGCGGCGCCAGTTCGGAGAGTCCTTCGGTCACCCAAACACTTTCATCCGAATCGTAAAAATTATGAATCAGGTGCTGAAGTTCATGGGCTACGGTAGAGAGAGTTCCTTCGTCGTTGACATTGGCCGGATTGGTATCGATGTAAATAATTTCGCCGTAATTCCCCTTACCAGTGACCTGATCAAGCGGATCAAAATAACCGGCGATGTAGGTATTGGATACTCCCGCTTCGTAGTTATCCCTGACATCTATCAAAAGGACAAAGAGCTTACCGTTGTTGTCTTTATCCGGCGGTACGCCGAATATGTCGATTTCGTTGGAGTAAATGCCTTTGTCAGGATTAATCGATCCTTCCGGGGTATAATTCAGCATAATGTCGCGCACCTGTTCGGCATCGGCCTGAGTAACCCGACCGGCATCAAATTCAGCCTTTTCGGCATATATTTCGATCTCCTTCGTACTGGCTAAGCGATTGAAGGGAACTTCAATAAATTCCGCCGAACTGCTTTCGATATTTTTGCGGATGAAAAAAGTGGTATCGCCTTCAGCCGGTTTAGCTAATCTGTGATACAGAACGACCTCCGGATATTTATTCCATAAAAAAGGTGTTCCTGAAATCGGTTGCGGCGGAATAGTCCGCAGTTCAACCGCGTAAGTGATTGTAACCAACCAACCTGAAATGATCAGCCGTTTTATTGTGGGAGTCATTAATACTGTTAGAGTGAGTGCCGTTCCTGAATCGGATCGCGGTTCATTAAGTCCCGAACGGCATTACGGGGATCTTTATTCTTGAACAATACTTTATAGATTTCGCTGGAAATGGGCATCAGAACATCGTACTTTTTGACCATCTGGTGGATCGTCAGGCAGGTAGTAACACCTTCGGCTATCATCGACATACCCGCCAGAATATCTTTCAGTTTACGGCCTTTGCCGATTTCCTCGCCGACATATCGGTTGCGGCTATGCTGACTATTGCAGGTTACGATCAGATCTCCAACGCCGCTTAATCCGGAAAAGGTTTCCTCACGCGCTCCGAGTTTCAAACCCAGCCGGACGATTTCCAGTAATCCCCGCGTCATGAGAGCGGCTTTGGAATTATCGCCTAATCCCAGGCCGTCGCAAATTCCGGCGGCGATGGCAATGATATTCTTGACGGCTCCGCCAATCTCGACTCCTATTATGTCGGTATTCGTATAAACTCGAAAATAAGAGGAATGGAATAATTCCTGTATGACCCGGGCGGTTTCTTCCGAAACTGAGGCCGCCACGACCGCCGTTGGAATCTCGCGGGATACTTCTTCGGCGTGGCTGGGACCATGAAGAGTTACGATTCTGCGCGGTGAATAATCAATGACATCGGCAATCAGTTCACTCATACGCTTCATCGTATTCTGTTCAATTCCTTTGGCAAGATTGACGATAATCGTATCGGATTTAAGCTGGCCTTTTAAATTTTCCAGCACGGTTCGCATCGAGCTGGATGGTACCGCCAGGATGATAAAGCGGGCGTCTTGCACAGTTGCGTTCAAATCATTCAGAATCGGTATTTTTTGGGGTATCGGAATACCCTCCAAAAGCGGATTACGCCGGGTCTTATTCATATAGGCCACATTTTCAGGGAAATATTCCCACAACTTTACGGAATACTTTTTCTTGTAAAGGTGGATGGCAACTGTGGTGCCCCAACTGCCGGCGCCGAGCACGGCTATCTTAGCGGGTCTAATCTTTTTTGGCACTCTAAAATCTTTCAGATAATTTCACCTACTACGATCGGCTTTTCTCCCGCATTCCGAAGAGTCTGAGAGATTTTTCCGACCGACGGAGAGTCACAGAGAAGGATCATCCCGATCCCAAGATTAAAAACATGGCGCATCTCCGATTCATCGATTTCTCCGGTCCGTTGAATTAACTGGAAAATCGGCGGGTGCGACCAGGCTTGCCAATTGATCTTTAAAGTTAGATTTTCCGGAATAACCCTTCTGGTGTTACCGACGATTCCTCCACCAGTAATATGACTCAGTGCATGCAAAGCAGGATCGGTCAACAGGGGTTCAATCACTTGCAGATAGGAACGATGCACCGTCAATAAAGCATCACCAATCGTGGTATTCAGTTCGGGAATAAAATCATTCACTGTATATTTTGATAAAAGCACCTTACGTGCCAGTGAATAACCGTTAGTATGCAATCCGGTTGAAGGTAAACCGATCAGAATATCGCCTTTCTTAACCCGACCGATCAGTATTTGCTCTCTTTCCACGACGCCTACGATTGTGCCGACCAAGTCGTAATCTTTAGCGTTGTAAATTCCTGGCATTTCAGCCATTTCTCCGCCGATTAGAGCACAGCCGTTTTCCCGGCAGGCGGTTGACATACCACTAATGATTTCCCTGACAACCTCCGGTTGCAGTTTACCGGTACCAATATAATCCTGGAAAAAAAGCGGACGAGCCCCGGTGGTCAGAATATCATTGACACAATGATTGACCAAACATTGTCCGACGGTATTATGACGGTCCATCAGATTGGCGACCATGAGCTTGGTTCCGACTCCGTCTGTACTGGCCACCAGAACCGGTTCATGGTAATCTTTTACCGGAAAAGTGTAACAACCGCCGAATAATCCCAGTTCGGTCAATACCCGCGGTGTATAGGTCTGCTTTACCAGGCTTTTAATATCTCTTACGGCTTGTTCGCCGGCTTCGATGTCAACGCCGGCTTCTTTATATGATACAGCCACTATCCTTCGGTCTCCTGGTACATTGATTCGATCAGGTCCGCATATCTATTTTCGACTACGGCGCGTTTGACTTTCAAAGATGGTGTGAGTTCCCCACTTTCAATCGTGAATTCGTTTGCAAGCAGGATATATTTCTTGACCTTTTCAAATTGGGCGAAGCCTTCCATACTCTCGGCAATAACCCGGTCATATAACTCTTTAACCGCTGGCAGTTTTACTAATTCATCGCGACTGGAATATTGAATATTGTTTTCTTTAGCCCAGTTTTCTAGATTCATAAAGGCCGGTACGACTATTGCGGAAACAAATTTACGTTTATCTCCGATGACCACGATTTGCTCAATCCACTTGGAAGTAACCAGCACATTTTCCATCGGTTGAGGCGCCACATTCTTCCCGCCGGAAGTCACCAGAATATTCTTTTTCCGGTCCGTTATAGTTATATAACCTTCTTCATCGATCATACCAATATCGCCGGTATGGAACCAGCCATCCGGCTCGAGGACTTCACGGGTGGCGATTTCATCTTTAAAATATCCCAACATTACGTGCGGTCCACGGGTTAAAATTTCACCATCCGGGGCAATTTTTACTTCCACGTTGGGAATTTTCGGTCCGACCGTACCCGCCTTGCATCTTTCAAGCGGATTAATGGAAATGACCGGTGAAGTTTCGGTTAGTCCATAACCTTCCAGGATAGAAATTCCGGCGGCCTTAAAAAACTCGGCAATTTCCTTTGAAAGCGGGGCCCCGCCGGAGACAAAAAAGCGCAGACGTCCGCCGACTTTCTCTTGTAACTTTGAAAAAACCAGTTTCTGGGCGACTTTCAAACGGGTACCTAGCATTCCACCGGTACTCTGATTTTCCATTTTGCGCAATTCGACCTTCTTTCCGACCTCAATTGCCCACCAGAATAATTTCTGTTTAACCTTCGAAGAACTTGAAATATTATCTATAACCTTAGCATAGACTTTTTCATAAAAACGCGGAACGGCAGTCATCAGAGTCGGTCTAATTTCCAGCAAATTATCCGCGACGGTATTGATATTTTCTGCATAACAAATTTTGGCCCCGGATCCGGTCGCTAAATAATGACCGGCCATGCGCTCGAAGCTATGGCTGAGAGGAAGAAACGACAGGAAAATATCGTTTTCATCTGCCTCAACAATTTGCAGAGAACCAGTAATATTTGAAGTCAGATTGCCATGCGTCAGCATGACGCCTTTTGGTTCACCGGTGGTGCCGGAAGTATATATCAGGGTCAAGAGATCGCTCTCTTTGACCTGAGCGATATCAGACAGGAAAGTATGTGGATTCCGGGTCTGGAATTCAGCTCCCTGGCGCATTAGTTCACTTAAGCTGATAACCTGTGGATGCTTGATTGGAGAATCATCCATCACGATGATTTTTTCGACATGATGAAGTTCCGAGAGAAGTGGTAAAACCTTTTCGGTTTGTTCTTGATCGCCGCAAAATAAATAACGAGATTCAGAGTGCTGGGCAATCCACCACACCTGTTTAGCTGTTAAAGTTGGGTAAATCGTCACCACTACACCTCTGGCACATACGATCCCATAATCTGCCATTGCCCACAGATGACTGTTAGGAGCCACAATTGCGACATTGTCACCGGTTTTCAAGCCAATATTTTTCAAGCCACAGCAAATTTTTTCGACCCGGTCACGCACATCCGCAAAAGTTAAATCTAACCAGACTCCATCCTTTTTGTAACAACACATCGGTCGTTCGGCAAATTTATCCGTTATTGAAACAAACATTTCGCTGATTGTGCGATATTTAAATTCTGCCATACTTACCCCCTACCTTTACTTTTTTCTTGTTTTTAAATTTCAGTAGATTAATTTTAGGGCGCTTTTTGCCGAGGTGGTGAAATAGGTAGACGCAGTGGACTCAAAATCCACCGGACTTCGGTCCATGGGGGTTCGATTCCCCCTCTCGGCACTTATCCAGTTAATGTCCTCCACTTTCATTTTATACTTTTATGCCACAATGATCAGAATTCATTGGTTTCACTAGTTTAGCAAAAAAAAGAGGAAGGATTATTTGTTTCCGGTGATTTGCAGTACTTTTTTCGCTTTGGTCATTTCTTCGACAGCATCAGGATAATCCCGGATCACTTTCTCCCAGGCGGCAATGGCCAAGTCCGGCTGATTCAATTTATTGTAACAATAGCCTATCCGGAGTTGAGCATAGGCCGATTTGTTTTTATCGCCCAATTCGAAAACCTTCTGATAAGCATTCATCGCATTGACGTAATCGCCCTGAAAATAATAACTCTCACCAATCCACCACTGAGCATTATCAGCCAGAGTATGTTTAGGATCAAGGTTGATAATTTCTTCAAAAGTGCTGATTGCCTCACCGTAATTCTTCTGCTCAAAAAATCGATGGGCGTTATTATAAATCATATCTTGGGTAGTCAATTTTTTTGGGGGGGTTTTGAGAGATGGCTTTTCGACTTTTCTAGGTGCCGAGCTGGCGATCGCCGGTTTGGTTCCCTCACTTTTATAAAGCAAATCCGCCAGCGATGATGCAGTCATTTGACCTTCAAACAGTTCGATCGATACCCGGCGATTCAGCATTTCCTTAACGCGGTTATCACCTTCGATAAGCATTTCATCGGAACCAACCGGATTGATTTCGATCCGTCTGGCGATCCTCTCTTTTTCTTCGGCCGGAAATAAATCGAGGATCAGTTTCCCAACGGTGATAGCTCGTTTCTGGGAAATGGTTATATCCCTTTCAGGTTTAGTGCCCAGTTTCATGGTGTGGCCTGTCAGGCGAACATTGACTTGCGGATAGGTTTTAAGAGCCTTGACCACTTTGCTGAGCGTGATCACATAGTTCGAGTTGAAAGTCAAACTGGGTGTATTGAAAACATTGGCATCGAAAAAGATGTCATCAAATAAAAGACTTTTCAAAGCTGTCGTTGGAATACCTGATTTTTCCGCGCGGGGACAAGGATGAGTGTCTTCAGTCGTATCAGGAACCTCAATTGGTTCAGGTTTAGCCGCGATCATAGAATCTATCTCGGCCTGCTTGACTAATTTAGGAGCACTGCCAACTGCAGTTATCGTATCCACTCCAGATCCTGGTTTAGTTTCCTTAACCGACTGTTTCGGATGCACCGTAGTCGGTTCGGATACCGGCACGGTCAGTTTCGGTTTTTGGGCGGTTGTATCATATCGGACAGTTTTAATGTTTGCGGGTCTTACGAGGGTTTTTGGCGTTGTTTTAACAGTATCCGGTTTAACAGCAATCTTAGTCGGCTCGGATTTAATCTCATCCTTTTTGACTTCTTTTTTTCCACCACAGGCGCATAATATCAGCGCGATTACGACGGCGGAAATGTAAATGTTTGCGTGTTTCATCACACCCCTCCTATTAAATTTTAACCGGTGCCAACTTATACCATCCTCTTTCAGGATAATCAACTATTTTTTACCCGTCGCTGGCGGTGTTTCCAGAGTTTTCACACGTTTATCGAGATCGCTAAGTTCACGACCGATCCGGGTAATTGCTGATTGCAGGTCAGTTAAAGTACGTTGAGTCTCACGTTGAAATTTATTCAGTCGATCAGCAAGTTCATCCTGTCCATTTTTCAATTCGTTAAGCCGGGTATCGAAATCCATTTTTAATTCGGCAATTTTAGTGTTAGTCTCTTCAATTTTATCATCAAGTGACATATTTGAGCTATCGAGTCGGGCATTCATATCCTTCAATGCTTGCTGAAATTGCTGGATGTGTTTGCCTCGACCAATAAACTCCAGATTGAGATCACTCAGATCATGGTCAAAATCGTTGATGGTCACAATGTGGGTTGAATCGCGCGCATTTAGGATATCCATTTGGGAGTTTACTTTTTCAATTTCAAAGAAATAATAAACTACTGCGGCTACCACAAGCACCAAGGCTATGGTCTTAATAAGTTCTTTCATTCATGTCTCCTGTATCTGCATTAGTAACATTTAGGTTCAGCCGAGATGTTTGGCCCAATTATCCTCTTCACTCGCTGCGGAAGCGGGGATTTCAGAACGTACTTCTGGGGTGTTACCAGTTCTGGAAGCCGGTTTGGTCTGACCTCCGATTGACTTGAGTTCTTCAGCTGGTTTTAATTCCTTCAAGATAGTCTTAACGTCTTGGTGAAAGATCGCAATCGTTTTTTCCATTCGGCGGAGTAATTCCTCCATCAACTCCTTGCCATACAGGTTATTGATACCCTGAAACAGATCATCAAACTTGGTCACAAGGTATTCTTTACAGCTTTCCTCATTACCAAAATCTACTTTTTTATCTTCTGCCATCCTGGTTGAATCTTTCTAAAAATATCGAAGTTGAATTTACAAATATCAATTTAATTGTCAATGTTTTTCTATCCCGGATTACCATCTTTCCTTTTTAATATCTTCCCAGCGGTCGATCTCTTTGATTATTTGACGGCAGACTCCGCGTATTACGCTATTCAATTTTATCTCGGTCACAGATTGATTTAGCGTCATCTGTTGCAAGACTTGCCGAAATTCCAGCAGTTCACTGCGCTCCAGTTCAATCGTCATACGGGTCAACATATCCGAATCCTCCTTTTTGAAAATGTATTTAATGTTACCAAATAATCGGAATTTTCTGTCCGCACTCACATTGGTCATCCCGGAATGTGTTAGTCACCTGCGTATTCCAGCTCCGGACGATCAGGACTTTTCCACAGGACGGACAAAAAGTATCCGATTCTTTATCCGTCACGACATTGCCTTCATAGACATAATGCAAACCGATACCTATTGCTATTTGACGGGCTCGATCGAGATTGGACTTGGCGGTTCGCGGCCGATCTGTCATTTTATAAGCTGGGTGAAAGGCCGAGAAATGCAGGGGGGTATCGCTCCCGAGATGTTCAATGATCCAAGTACATAATAGATTTAATTCGGCCTCGCTGTCATTCAATCCGGGAATAATCAGATTCGTCAGTTCAATGAAAGTCCCTTCTTTCTGAATGGCCTGAATGGCTTCCAACACCGGAGCCAACTGGGCATGACACCGCTTGCGATAGAAATCAGCCTGCATCGATTTAAGATCGATATTGGTAGCATCGATTAATGGATAAATATCTGCAATCGCTTCGGGGGTTATATATCCGTTAGTGACAGTCACCGTTTTCAAACCGGATTTTCGGGCCAGTTCCGCAATATCGATTGCATATTCACCAAAAATAGTCGGCTCATTATAGGTAAATGCAATCGCAGAACATTTCTGCGCGAGGGCCGACTTAACGATCTCGGCCGGCGGTACAATTTGCATTTCTCCCGTCTGACCATCGGCCGTGGAAATATCCCAATTCTGGCAAAATTCACAGCGTAAATTACATCCGGCTGTACCAATTGAGAAAATCCGACTCCCTGGTAGAAAATGATACAACGGTTTTTTCTCGATAGGATCGACATGCACTGCAATCGGGTGACCCCAGATTTGTGAAAATAATTGGCCTTTCTGATTAATTCTGACGCGACAGAGGCCCATTTGATCATCTTTCAGACGGCACCGATGAGGACAGAGATAGCACTCGACGGCAGTTTGGTCTAATGGCCGCCACCAACGTGCGGGATGCCATTTATTTTGCTTAGTAATTCCGAGCTTATTCACGTTAGAAACTACACAATTACGGTGCATTTGTCAACGCCGGAGTTGCGATTGGTCAATAAAATCGGAAATATTTTATTGACCAATTTATATGGGAATGACTTACTATTTGATAAACTTTCTCACAGCTTCGACGTTATACATTGTAAAATCGTGATTAGTTAGATAAATTCCGGTCGTTATGGTAAAAGTGAAAGCAACTAAAAAGTCGGCCAGCTTCATAAAAGCGCTCTCATTAACCAAGGTTAATTACGTCATTTTTACGATTGGGATTGCAGTGATTATAGCAGGTTACGTCTGTATGGCCAGCGGCGATACTTACAGTTTTCGTTCGCTGACATTAGCGCCTATCATTCTCCTGATCGGCTATCTGGTAATCGTTCCTCTGGCAATTTTATATCGCAAAAAAGAGAACAAAACCCTGCAAGAGAGTTAGCCGACTCTTAAAATATTTACTATTGATTCCATTTTATTTAGAATGGGAATCTTTCGGATTTGAGGTCGATTCGGGAGCAGTTTTTTCTTTACTTTTTTGGGCGGGTGTAGATACATCTTTTGATTGACTCTTGGCCGAATCCTTAGAGATATTCTTACTCCCGTAATCATTGATATAAAAGCCCGATCCCTTGAAAATCACGCCCACTCCGCCGCTGATTTTACGATGCAGGCTTTTCTTTCGACATTGCGGGCAAATTTTTAAAGGTTCGGCACTCATGCGTTGAAATTGTTCAAATTCAAAACCGCATTTTTCACATTGGTATTCGTAAGTCGGCATATAACAAATCGAGGTTGATTAATAATTATACAAGATTGCATATAATAGCGGTTACGTTTATAATATCGTCAATGCTACAACCGCGTGAAAGATCATTCATCGGCTTCTTAAGACCCTGAATAATTGGACCGATGGCCTCACAACCGCCGATCCGCTGGGCAATTTTATACCCAATATTGCCGGCATTCAAATCCGGAAAAATCAGGACATTGGCGTGACCGGCGACGGTACTGCCGGGCGCTTTTTTAGCACCGATTTTGGGGATGATGGCCGCATCGAACTGTAGCTCACCGTCGACTCTTAAATCGGGGCATTTTTCCTGCACAATGGCGGTCGCGCGGATGACTTTATCGGCAAATTCATGTTTGGCGCTCCCTTTGGTCGAAAAGGAGAGCATGGCGACAACCGGTTCAGTTTTAATGACCTTGCGGTGTGTATTGGCAGTTGCGATGGCTATATCAGCTAATTGCTCCACCGTCGGATCAGGCAGAACGGCACAGTCAGCAAAACTCCAGATTTTCTGTTCGTCAGCCGAAATCATAAGAAAATCGCTGGATACGGTCGGCGTGGCGGGATTGGTTCCGATGATATGTAAGGCGGCTTTAAGGACCTCACCGGTTGTAGTATCGGCCCCGGAAACGCAACCATCGGCCACCCCTTTCTCGACCAGCATGGCACCAAAAAAAGTGGGATTAGACATGACGCCCCTGGCCATTTCAGGAGTCATCCCTTTATGTTGGCGTTTTTCGTAGTAGGTCATGATGAAATCGGCATTTTCTTCATATTGCGGCGGATTGATAATTCTTACCTTGCCGAGATCGGCCTTGATTGCGTCCGCCTGTTGATTTATTTTCGCGGGATCGCCAATTAAAATCACCTGGGCGATACCCTCTTTACTGAGTATCTCTACTGCTTTTAGAACTCGTTCGTCGTGTGCTTCCGGTAAAACAATTGTTTTCCGGCACTTTTTAGATTCGGCTCGAATTTCTTCCAGTAATTTCATATTATCTCCTGATTTTTTTTAATAGAGCTGCTTCGACATTAGCCGGTACAAACCCACTTATATCGCCACCAAACCTGGCCAGTTCCCGTACCACTGAGGAACTCAGATAGGTATAATCTTCATGAGGCATCAGAAAAACCGTATCGATTTTTTCTGCGAGGTGGCGATTTGTTAGTGCCATCTGAAATTCATAATCGAAATCCGAAAGTGCCCGTAAACCGCGGATAATAACTTCCGCCTCGACCTGCCGGGCATATTCGACCACCAAACCTTCAAAACTATCCAATTTCACGTTGTCGAATTGTGTCGTACAATCCTGGATCATAGTCATTCTCTCCTCGGCGGTAAACAGGGCTGTTTTCTGCAAATTGCGGGCAACTGCAATGTATACCAGGTCGAATATGGAAGACGCTCGTTTTAGAACATCCAAATGCCCGTTGGTTATGGGATCAAAACTGCCGGGATAAACTGCTATTTTCATTTATATCCTCATAATTATCAAGTTTGTATCACCACTCCTGTGAACCCTCAGTTCCACCGCTTGAAATGATTTCGGCGGCTGGTAGCGATAATCGGTTTCAAGTACGATTCGGGTTCCCGATGCGAAGTGACTGAATATACTCAGCAGTTCACTGTAATTGGCATAATTATAAGGCGGATCAGCCAGGATCAGATCGAACATCGGGTGGGTTTTAATATATTCTAACACATCTGATTGCACTATTTCGGCCTGTGGTTCCAAATTCAGATCAATCAGATTCTGTCGGATGAGAGTTACGTTCTGGGAATTATTTTCAACGAAAGTACAGGAGGCGGCTCCTCGCGAAAGTGCTTCAATTCCTAAATTGCCAGTTCCAGCAAACAAATCGGCGATTCGTAAATCAGTTATGTCACCAAGGATCGAAAATAACGCCGCTTTCACTCGATCTTGAGTTGGGCGTATCATATACTTTTTCCCGTAATTAATGGATCGGTTCTTTAATAAACCGGCGATTACCCGAACCATTTTATATTTTTTGAGGATAAAGGACGAAATTAATGGTAAAATTGACTTGCTCGGTTTTATCGCCTGAGTCGATCACCGGATTCAATAAAACTTGTTCAACACTCAAATTCAGGTTGATCCCAGCTAACTCATTTAACAGATTTTTAAAATTGCTCACCGAACCCTGACCTTGAATTCCTGCCAGACGTGGATTTGCCGCTGGTGGTTCGGTGATGCTTAGCGGTTGTAAGGTAAGGTTATTTCGTTTTCCAATCGCCCAAAGTGTTTGAGCCATAGCCAGGTCATCCAGGAAACGTACGTTTTCGATAAGATTTTCCTCAATTCGCACATTCAGGATTGCCATTATTTGTACGGCCGGCGATGGTATACCAGTCATTTTCTCAATATAAAATACCCTGGTTGATAAGATTCCCGGTAAATTTTGAATAGTGGTTTTCGCATGGCGCGCCCCTTCTTCAAGTCCTACATAAATTAGAAAACTGATTTTTTCATTGGTCAGTTTCAGATATTGAAGCCGAAAATCAGCCGGAAAAGCGTCGATGATTCCGGCTATTAAATGACAACGGGCCGTACCAACCGCAATATTTGGAAGGTAAATTTCATCGACCTGATTTGGCCGGGATTGAACCAGGTCTGATTCACTCGGCGCGATCGATTCAGGAGTCGGGGTCGCAGATTCCGTTATTGGTACCTTTACCTCTTCATCGGTCACACCCGTGATCTGAGGCCCCTCAATCTTCAAATATTTATTATAAACCCAGTAACCAGCGCTCCCTATTATTATCACGACTAACAAATAAATCAGTATCTTTAACCAAGAGCGGGGATGCGATTTTGGGATTGGTTGAGTATCTTCGGTTCCCTCTATAGCTTCTTGAGATTTTTCCGGCGGATGAGAAAGATGTCGTGGTATGAATTCCTCGGTCTCCGCTTGTTCCAGCATTTCCAGATTTTCTTTAACTGATTCAAACATTTCAGCCTTATCGGTCGGCACCTCGGACGTCGGAGCTGTCAGTAATTGTTCCGTCATCTGTTCGGCGCTTATCTGAGATGAAACCTCGGGAAGCGGTACGCTGAAAATATCGCTGGCTTCGCCAATGAATCCTTGAACAACAGTCTCATCCTGTAAACCAGGTTTAGTAGCGAGGTTAATTTTAATCATAATTCGACCTCAGGTAAGAAACGGAATAATAATCCCAGAACGTCTATAAACTGACTCATAGCACCCACGCCTTCTCCGTCATCTTTAAACAAATCTATCGGCTTGATAGTCTCAAATGGATCAATGCATTTCAGGTTATCGACATCATGAGTTAAAAGCATATTATAAAATTCGGAGTCAACATTATGCGTGAAAAAGTAGAGATTATCAGCCGTTTCAATAGTGTCATTGCTGAAATTTCTAAGGTCATTAATCTGGGCAATAACTTTTTCGCCGTCCTTTCCTGGACCGGCATTAACGAGAATCTTATAGCCTGCGTTTTCATCCAGCACAAATTCTAAATACTGACTAAATTCGCCGGATTTGATCAGTAATAGAATATGACGTTCTTCATCAATCCGCCAGACTCCCCATCTATTGCCGTTCTTTTCTTTAAAAATTCTTTCAAACGCATTGGCGGCGCTGAAAATATTTAAATCAAACATCTTTATAGCAAATCCGGCCGGCTGACTGGCCTTGTGGATGGCGCGTCCGAGTTCTTTAAAATATGAAATCGTCAAATAATCACGCTTGGTCTCCGATTCACGTTGTTTGAGAGGATAATGCTGGACAAATTTCTGATCAAATACTTCCCCCAGGCGTTGTCTTTCGTTCCAGTCTAAAATCTCAGCGACCTTATCTTCTTCGAGTCCCAGATCGATCGAATTAACGCTAAGATTGCATAATCCCGACGGAATTGATAAAGCCATAAAACGATCTGGAACCGGCAGGGTAGCGCGAATTTCCAAAAAAAGAGACTCAAGCTGCGCGGCCAGATCCGGATTGTTCAATAGGCTCGATTCAAGTTTGAACGGCAGCTTTTTTTTCGCGATCATTTCAATCGAGACCGCAGTCCCGTTTTTTACGAGCTGCCCATACCGAACATAATTCGAGGAAAGGCTTATTGCCAGCATTTTATAATTTTCTCCAGGTTAGTCGGTTTATTATTTCCAACTAATTTCATCGTTTTCAATATATCCGTGAGAAGAATCGATAAAACTAAAAACAAGGAAACGGGGTTCACGGATTACCTTTTTAAGAGGATCCTGTATTTTAATGCCTTTATCTGTCTCAAGCACGACATATGGGGTATCCAGTAGAGGCCGCATAGCCAATTCTTTTGTCAGATAGTATCTTCGATAGTAAGTATCATTGGTAACGCGTTTACTGATTTCTGAATCAAGAATTGTTTTAAAATTAGGGTCGGCTTTGATCTGCTCCAGGTGTGACGAGATCACATATACGGTATCGTTTGTCATCAATTCCGGATTCCATTTCAGAATTTTTATGGTTGTATCTACTACCGTATCCGATAGTTCATATTTTAAGGCGAAATTAGTATCAAAGGTTGCGTAAAAATTTTTCGGTACGTCCAAACTAAATCGTCCTTCCGGCAATTTGATTGTCTGTTGACCGTAAAAGTTACTGTCGGCCCGGGTACTGTCGCGAGCGGCACTGATGATTTTCATAGCTAAAACCGGATTCGGCTGAAATGTTCCCGTCATCTGATTATAGTACTTCTCGATATTATTGACAATTCCCATCCGTTTCTGCCCCAACTGGCGAATCTGACCTTCTTCCTTCCATATCTCATTTGGAATATAAATAACGATTATGAGTATCAAGGCCAGGACGACTGCAATGATATTTAAAATTTTTACCAGAGTGGGTTTATATTCCGGAATCAGCTGTCGCTCGATCGGGTTGGTGTTAACCTTCGTATTACTCAAGGGTTACTTCTCCTTTGATTCGTTCAAATGTTTTGTTTCCAATACCTTTGACATTTAACAACTCTTCTACCTTATTGAATTTTCCGATCTGGGCACGGTATTCCAATATGTTATCAGCCGTCACCGGCCCGATTTTCGGTAGTAGCATCAGATCTTGTTTGGTTGCGGTATTCAAATTGATTTTATATTGAAGTGTAGATGTACTTTTGATGGAATTCGGTTGACCGACCTTTTTCTGTAATTGGGCATATTCGGAGTCGATTTGAGTAGCGCGAATTTTAAAGGAATCGACCATATCGGTTTGTTGCAGGCTTTTTTCATCTCTAATCCGATCCGCCCTCGTCTTGTAGATACGCAGAGTTGCCCCTACCAGGAAACAGGCAACCAGGAACTGGATTACAATTTTTTCCTGGCGCGTCAAATTTAGCATTTTTCATAAAATATAAAAATCGTTTAAAACATAATCATTCGGAATGTAATAGTTCTTAGTGAATCTTGCTATAACGATTTTCGGCTCGCATTTTTTTGGATTCGGTTTTGATAAGTTCCCGATATAAATCCATCTCCTTGCCGCTGGCTTTTTCGGGGATTTCGATTTGAACTCTGACCATCATATCTCCTTTACCGGGATGTTGTAAATGAGGTAGTCCTTTATTTTTTAAGCGTAAAATTTTACCCGACTGGGTTCCCGGCGGAATCGTTAGATTGACACGACCATTGAGAGTCGGCACTACCATTTCGGTACCCAGAACAGCTTCGGACGGCATTATATGTAAGTCGATATAAATATCGTCTTCATTGCGGACAAAGTACTCGTGCGGCTTTTCTTCAAATATGACAATCAAATCACCCCGCGATCCCTGGTGCGTGCCGGCATTGCCCTCTCCGTGCATTGTCAAATAATTGCCGGTGGTCACTCCCGCCGGCACTTTTATCGTAAGTTCCTTACTGCCCTGATAACGTCCTTCTCCGCCGCATTGCGGGCACCGTTGTTCGATGACAGCACCTTCACCATGACAATTTGAGCAGGGGCGGACATTGACTACCTGACCGAAAAACGAGCGGGCCACTTCGCGTACTTCGCCGCTTCCCCGACAAACCGGACAAGTCACGGTCGATGATCCGGGTTTGGCGCCACTGCCATGGCAAGTTGGGCAGACTTCCTGACGTTTAACTTTAACCTTTTTGCTAATACCGGTACTAATTTCTTCGAGAGTTAAGGGCATTCTGAGTTTGAGATCACTGCCACGCCGCTCGGAGGTGCGGACTCGTTGGCGGCCGCCACCGAAAAAATCTTCAAAACCGCCCAAACCACCGAAATGTCCCCCGAAAATATCACCGAACATGGAAAAAATATCTTCCATGTTCATACTCTGAGCGCCACTAAAACCACCCGCTCCCTTTAATCCAGCTTCGCCATACTGATCATAAATGCGTCGCTTTTCCGGATCGGAAAGTACGGCATAGGCTTCCGCGGCTTCTTTAAATTTTTCTTCAGCCTCTTTTTTACCCGGATTGCGATCAGGATGATACTGCATGGCGATCTTCCGGTAAGATTTCTTTAATTCTTCAGGCTGGGCACTTCGGTTGACGCCTAATATTTCATAATAATCTCTGGCCATGTTATTTACTTACAACAACCTTAGAATGTCTCAAAACATGATTTTTATATTTATAACCCTTTTCGAATTCCTCAATTACGAAGTCAGGCGCAGTTTCAGTTTCCTCACGAGTCATTACAGCATGATGCAAATATGGATCGAAAGGTTGTTTAAGGGATACGATTGGTTCAACCCCCAGACTTTGCAGAGTCTTCTGAAACTTGCGGTATATAAGTTCGAGCCCCTCGCGTAAGGAGAGTTCTTCTTCAGTATTCATATTGTCAAAGGCGCGCTCCAGATCATCCAGCACCGGAAGGATATTCCGTAATACTTCCTCACCGGCATACTCGATTATATCGGCAAATTCCTTTTCCCGTCGTTTGCGGTAATTATCGAAATCGGCCGCTAGTCGCAGGAATTTTTCTTTGGCCTCTATGAGTTCCTTTTGAAGTTGGGTGACGGTCGTTTCAAGTTCTACAATTCTGACTGATAATTTATCTTTTTCGACAGAAGGTTTTTTAGCCGAGGGGGTGGTACTTTTTTTCTTTTCGCTAGATTTTTCAGCGTCTGGTTTATTTTTCACAATTTCTCCTTGGATAAGTCTTCAATACTGACCTTTAATTAAAAAGCGGTTTTTATCGTGCAATTCCAGTACCAACTGGGAAATCATACCTAAGCTGGCCAAAAATGCGGTTATGCCATCTGTTGAACAGTTTTTTCAGACTTTCTGACATTTGTCCTGAAGCGTACAAACGGTCAGAAATCTGGATAATTCTAATGATTTTTTTTATATCAATTCTGATACTACTCATCATAACGGCCGAATTTAATTTTTCTGATATGTCATTCCAAGCAAATTGACTCGTTAGCCCAGGTGTATTTAAAAAAAATGAAGGGATTTTTAAATAAAAACCTATTCGAGAAATCTGCGAATCGCGCGCGTACTTCCGACCAGTCCCATCAGACTGCCCAAAACTACCAGTCCACCGTAAAACCGATAACTAACGATCGCCCGGTAGCCGGTAAAACTATGCAAATAGTTATTTAAAAAGTAAAATGTCAGACCGATTATAACGGCGGCGAGCAGGGCGCTTCCTAAACCCTCGAGAGTACCTTCTATCAGGAAGGGTGCTCGCACGAAATTATTGGTCGCTCCTACCAATTTCATAGTAGTGATGACATTTCGGCGTGAAAAAATCGTCATCTTGATAGAGTTTGAGGCCAAAATAATCGAAATCATAGTCAGAATGATAAAAACCGTGACCACGGCGATGAAAATCAAACGCTGATATTTTTCAAGTAGCTCCAGAAAGGTTTTGCGGTATTTGACCTCATCAACTATCGGAAATTGTCTTATCCGTGTAACGACTTCTTCAACGCTGGCGAGATTGCGGGCCGGCGGTTTCAGACTAAGCGTGAACGAAGGCGGCAACGGATTATAATCCAGAATATCAAAAATATCTTCACCAAATTCCGCCCGGAACTGAGCCGCGGCGCTGTCAGACGAAACGTATACAATCTTTTCGATTTCCCTGAAATTGCCCAGTTCTTTGGTAAAATTTTCCAGTTCGACCGGAGGAGTTTCGCGCTGAATAAAAACCGTGATATCGAACTGTGAACGAATGTTTTCGACCATCACCAGGGTATCCCGTGCGGCAACGTAGCCGAATCCGATCAGAATAAGTGACAATGTAATGATAATAATCGAGAAAGCACCGGCATAATTGGAGCGCCATAAGCCCCGAAACCCCTCTTTTATCAGAAACCAGAATACGATCATGTTGGGTTAACAATCTCTCCTTCGTTAACCTGAATCAAACGGGCATTCGATACCCGTGGAATCAGTGAATAATTATGCGTAGCCACGATCACCGCCGTTCCATTTTGATTGATCCGGGTTAAAAGACTCATCAGATCGGACGAAACCCGTGGATCGAGATTGCCGGTGGGTTCATCGGCCAATAGTACTACCGGTTCTTTGACGAGCGCCCGGGCAATCGCAACTCTTTGCTGTTCGCCGCCGGATAGTTCCCGCGGATTATAGTAGACGCGATGTCCCAGTCCGACCTGATTCAGAACATTATAGACCCGCTGGCGGATCTCCCGGGTTTTATAATGCGAGACGTATAGACTAAGGGCTACATTTTCGTATACGTTGCGATCCTCGAGAAGACGAAAATCCTGAAAAATCATTCCAACCTTACGCCTTAAAAACGGAATTTCGCTTGACCGTACCTTGGAACTATCGAAATTGCGAATGACGACTTTGCCTTTTTCCGGAAATAAATCCATATAAATTAATCGCAGAAGGGTCGATTTGCCGGCTCCCGACGAACCCGTCAAGAATACAAATTCTCCCTCGTTGATCGAAAGATTGATGTTTTTTACGCCGGCTTCTTTCCCGAATGTACAGCTGACGTTAAAAAAGGTAATCATGATTCTAATTTAAAAACCCGGACAATTTAAGCGCCAGGGCAGAATAAATCAACGGCGTTATTAATTTGTTTTTCGTTCAGGAATCTTACTAATCAACTTTCTCTTGAAATCTTGAATCGTGCTGAATAATTTGCGAACAGAAAAATGGAGAAACAATGAACAGATTTAGAGGCTTAGTGTTTATTCTGATTTTGAGGTGCTGGAGTTTGGCATCGACCGGTCCGCAATTCGACGAATATTTTCTCGATCAGACCATGCGTCTCGATTTTTATTTCACCGGTACCAAAACTCAACATCTGTTCAGTCTGGATGCCATCTATATCAATCCATTATGGGCTGGCAGTCAGACGAACCTGATCGATACACTCAACCTCGGCAGTCATCTTATCAGTATTTACGATCTGGAAAGCCAAACTCTCCTCTATTCACGCGGCTTTAGTAGTATTTTTAACGAATGGCAATCCACTACCGAAGCCGCGCAGGAAATCCGGCGCACTTTCCATTTCTCCCTCTTGATTCCACTTCCACGTAAAGCGATTACTGTTACATTATCTTCACGCAATTGCCAAAATCAGTTCATCGGACTATTTAAAACCAACCTGGATCCAGATTCGCGGTTTATTAATCGGGACAAAGTCAATCCAGATTATCGGCTAAGGAAGTTGATCAACAACGGCTCTCCTGACCATAAAATCGATCTGCTGATCCTGCCTGAAGGCTATACCAGAGCTGAAATGCGCCAGTTTCGTATAAAATGTCAACATTTTACGAACGTATTGTTCAACGTGAGTCCGTTTCAAGAGGAATCAGATAAATTTAATGTCTGGATACTGGAAGTACCTTCGCCTGAATCCGGTATAGACAATCCACGCGAGGGTATTTTCAAACGAACAACTTTCGGTTTGACCTATAACTCACTCGATCTCGATCGTTATGTGTTATCTCTTGAGAATAAGACTATACGCGATATTGCAGCTCAGGTGCCTTATGATCAGATCATATTCATATTCAATTCGAATAAATACGGCGGTGGAGGGATATTCAACCTGTATTCGACTGTTTACAGCACGGCCGCCCAACCGGAACAGAACACCTGGCCGGACTATGTATTCGTGCATGAATTTGGCCATTCATTCGCCGGGTTGGCCGATGAATATTATACCTCGAGCACTCCCTATAACAATCTCTACCAGGCAGGCGTCGAGCCGTGGGAGCCAAACATTACAGCCCTACTGAATCCTGACGAGCTGAAATGGTCAAATCTGGTCGCTCTTGAAATTCCGGTACCGACTCCCTGGGAAAAAACCGCTTACGACCAGGCCGTTAAAGACAAGTCAAACGGAGTCGAGCAAATCCTGAAAAGTCAAAAATATTATGGAAAAGTTGGAGCATTCCAGGGTGCCGGTTATGCCTCGTTAGGTCTATATAGACCCTGTCTGGACTGCATTATGTTCTCGCGTCATCAGATTGCCTTCTGTCCGGTCTGTCAGACCGCTATCCTGAAAATGATCCGGTTTTATTCTGAATAAATTTCGAATGTCGACTTAGAATATCTTTTTATTAAAGAAAAATGCCAATCCTAACATCGGTAGAGTTGAGAGAACGGGCCTTAGAATTGAAAAATCTACTGGATCCCTGCCAGCTCTGTCCGCGACTCTGCCGCGCGCATCGATGGCACGGTACAACCGGTTTTTGTCAGGTGCAGGATACCGCTCTGCTTTCCAGCGCCTTAGCCCATTTTGGAGAAGAACCCCCCATTACGGGTCGTGGTGGCTCAGGAACGATATTTCTATCCTCCTGTAACGCCGCCTGCATTTTCTGTCAAAATTACCAGATCAGTCACGAACGCCACGGACGGCCGGTTTCTACGCTGACTTTAGCCCATGAATTTATTCATTTGCAAACCCTCGGCTGTGAAAATATCAACTGGGTAACTCCAACACCGCATCTCCCCTTTCTGGTAGAAGCACTGGCGCTGGCGGTCGACCAGGAACTAAACTTGCCGGTCGTTTACAACACCAATGGTTACGACCGGCTTGAAGTTCTGCGACTACTAGATGGTGTCGTTGATATTTACCTGCCGGATATGAAATACGGCGAGGATGTCTGGGCCGAAGAATATTCCGGACTGAAGGATTATTTCACTATTAATATTATGGCCGTACGCGAGATGTATCGCCAAGTTGGTTCACTAATAATTGACGCTAACGGCATCGCCCAAAAAGGTCTGCTCGTTCGCCATCTGGTCCTGCCGGAAGGACGGGCCGGAAGCGCCCGTATTTTTCGGGCACTGGCCGCAATCGATCCGCAGATTCCGGTCAGTTTGATGGCTCAATACCATCCCTGTTATAAGGCGATCGGTCATCCAGTTCTCGGCCGGCGCGTCAATCGCCGGGAGTACCTGAAAGCACTTGACGACTTCGAAAATGCAGGGATGCTGAAAGCCTATACACAGGATTACCGGAAGCTGGAACATGAAGATCTCTTCTTCCCGGATTTCAACGACGACCGAGTTTTCAACCACCGCAAATATCGAAAGAAATAAATTTGACAGATTACCGGGTCATAAAGACCTACGATTCCCCCTATCCGAATCCGATTTACTTCCGAAAAGGTGAGTCAGTTAAAATCGAAAAAGAATTTAACGACGATCCGGCCTGGCGGGATTGGATCTGGTGTATCGCCAGCAACGGTCGGCAAGCCTGGGCGCCCAAACAATTCCTCATTATCAATAAATCAAATGGAATTTTTCTTCGCGATTACAATGCCCGGGAATTGAATCTTGAAATCGGTGAATTACTTGAAATATCTGAAATCGTCAACGGTTTCGGCTGGAGCAGGAATACTTCCGGCGAATACGGCTGGGCGCCTTTAAATCATCTGGTCGAAATCCAACCTTAATAATTTCCTTGGTTGTAACCTGTTCAATTTAAATCAATCAATATGAATTGTATGTCAGCAATGAATTAATAATATAACCAGAGTAGCAACATGTCAAAGAAAATCGCTTTTTTCGATGCTCGTCCTTATGACCGGCGATCCTTCGATGAAGTCAATAAAAATTTTGGCTTCGAGATCACATATTTTGAAACCCATCTTAATTCCCATACGGTCGAATTAACAGCCGGTTTCGATACGGTTTGTGCCTTCGTAAATGACACCTTGGACCGCCCGGTTATTGAACATTTACATCAGCACGGTATCGGCTTGATCGCCCTGCGCTGTGCTGGTTATAACAATGTCGATTTTCAAAGCGCTTTCGAGAAAGTTCATGTGGTCCGCGTACCAGCTTACTCACCTCATGCCGTCGCCGAGCATGCCGTTGCCCTGATGCTGGCTTTGAACCGCAAGACTCACCGGGCTTTCTATCGCACCCGCAACGGCAATTTTTCGATCAATGGGCTCCTCGGCTTCGACATGTATGGCAAAACCGCCGGTGTAATCGGCACCGGTAAAATCGGTAAATGTTTGATAGATATATTAAAAGGTTTCGGTATGCGAGTGCTGGCCTATGATACCTTCCCGGATAAAAAATATGCCAAAGCGCAGGGCTTCGAATATGTCAGCCTGGATGAATTGTACCACCAATCGGATATCATTTCCCTGCATTGTCCGCTGACTCCCGAAACCGATCACATGATCAATGCCAGAACGATTGCCAATATGAAAAAAGGCGTAATGTTAATCAATACCGGCCGGGGACGATTAATCCAGACTGAAGATCTGATCGAGGCTCTTAAAAGCGGTCAGATCGGTTCAGCCGGTCTGGATGTCTATGAAGAAGAAAATGAATACTTCTTTGAGGATTTTTCAAATCAGATAATCTCTGATGATATGTTAGCCCGCCTCCTAATTCTGCCCAATACGTTGATCACTTCACATCAGGGTTTCTTCACCACCGAAGCCCTGCGCAATATTGCCGAGACCACACTGTCCAACATTGCCGAATATTTCGACGACGGATATCTGGAAAACGAGATTTGCTACAAATGTGATCGCGACTGCCGCAAAACAGATAAAAAGAGATGCTGGTAAAATTCGATTAAAATTATTTATAACTTTTTCTTAAGGCTAATTCCTACCATAATGAAAAAAACTTTGGGTTTTCTGCGGAATAATTCTTCCTAAAAATCGATTAATTATTTAAATTCCCCGGCTTTATATTAGGGACTAAAAATGGAAAATATCGAATTACAAAAAATTAGAAATATTGGCATCGTGGCCCATATAGATGCCGGCAAGACCACGACCTCCGAACGGATTCTCTTTTTCACGGGTGTGACGCACAAAATCGGCGAAGTTCACAATGGACAAGCTGTCATGGACTTTATGAAACAGGAACAGGAACGTGGCATCACGATCACTTCCGCGGCCATCACAACCGACTGGAAAGACCATCAGATCAACCTGATCGATACTCCGGGGCATATCGATTTTACACTGGAAGTCGAACGTTCTCTGCGGGTTCTTGACGGAATCATCATGGTTTTTTGTGCCGTTGGCGGCGTCGAACCACAAAGTGAAACCGTCTGGCACCAGGCTGACAATTACAAAGTGCCCCGGATTGCTTTCATCAATAAAATGGATCGCGCCGGAGCTGATTTTTTCCAGACTATCAATATGATGAACGAAATGTTGGGCGCCAATGCCGTCGCTTTTCAGTTGCCGATTGGTACGGAAGCCGAATTCAACGGCATTATCGACTTGATTACAATGAAGGCTTATACTTATCGTGAACTCGATATGCTGGAAATCCCACTGCCATCAAATTTACTGGCCGAGGCTCAACAATTACGCGGGCAGTTGATTGAAAAATTGGCTGACTTCGACGAAAACCTGATGGAAAAATTCGTCAACGGCACAGAAATCAGTGAGTCCGATATTCATAATGCCGCGCGATACGCTGTCCTGAATCTATGTGTGACACCGGTCTTTTGCGGTTCGTCCTTTAAGAATCGCGGCGTACGGCTTTTACTGGATGCCGTTGTTGACTATCTGCCGTCGCCTATCGATCGCGGAATCGTCACCGGACGCGATACCAATAATCCCGCAATTGTCATTTCGCGAAAACCACACGTTTCAGAACCATTAACGGCTCTGGCATTTAAAATTACCAATGACGCCTATGTCGGCCAACAGACCTTTGTGCGCATTTATTCCGGTGAATTGCTTTCCGGTTCTTACGTTTTCAATTCCACCAAGCAAAAACGCGAGCGGGTCGGACGGATTCTTCGGATTCACGCCGACGAGCGTTCGGAGATTACAGCCCTGAAAGCCGGTGACATCGGCGCTTTAATCGGGATGAAGCTGACGACTACCGGTGATACTCTTTGTAATGAAAATGACTCTATTCTGCTTGAAAATATTCGCTATCCCGAAACCGTACTGGATATGAAAATCGAACCGATTAGCACTAAAGAACGGGATCGTTTGGGAATTGCCCTGAGTCGCATGGCGCTCGAAGACCCGTCCTTCCGAGTCCGATTCGAAGATGAAACCGAAGAAACCATCATTTCCGGGATGGGTGAATTACATCTCGAAATTATCGTCGACCGATTAAAGGCCGAACATAAGCTGGATGTCATTGTGGGTGAACCGGCGGTGGCTTTCCGCGAAACCATTACCCGCGAAGCCGAACATACCTACCGTTATAAGAAACAAACCGGCGGCAAGGGTCAGTTCGCTCAGATTGTCTTTCGCCTCGAACCAAATCCTGGATTGGGGATCGAATTTGTCAACCATGTCAAAGGCGGCAACATTCCGCGCGAATTCATTCCGGCTGTCGAAAAGGGTTTTCGCGAAACCGTTGAAAGAGGACTGCTGGCCGGTTATCCGCTGGTGGATGTCAAATTCGTGCTGATCGACGGCAGTTATCATCCGGTCGATTCCAGTGAAATGGCTTTCCGAATGTGCACGATCCTCGGTATGAAAGAGATCATTAATAAAACTGCACCGCAATTACTGGAACCGATCATGAAAATCGAGATCAATACCCCCGATGAATACATGGGTGATGCGATCGGCGATATCAATCGGCGCCGCGGCAAGATCGAAAACATGCGTAGATACCGTAAAGGTTCCCAGAAACTGAATGGCTCAGTACCGTTGGTGGAAATGTTCGGTTATGCTTCGGCTCTGCGCACTATTTCCAGTGGACGCGCGGCTTTCTCGATGGAATTCCTGAATTACGCCGCGTTGCCAAAAAACATCGAAGAAGGCGTCATTGAAGAACGTCGCCAAAAGAAATCCGAACGGAATTAAATTAACAATTAGAGAAAATATGCCAAAAAAATCCGGAACATTAAATCTTTTAATCCTGCCATTACTAATAGCTCTGTTTTTTTCTCATGGCCGCACTCAAATCCAAACCATACTTTGGCCCGAATTGCACGGAAATAACTTATTGGATTCGGTCATCGCCAAGTATAAGCCATCCAAAACTCTCGGCTACGATAAAGCCCGCGACACTATGTACGCCGTGATTGATTTAAAGGAAGGTGATTCGCTCACATGCGTTTACACCGGCTATACGATCAAACTTAATCTTACTCTTGATCCAAGCACCGACGCTTATAATAAAGGCATAGATTGTGAACATAGCTGGCCGCAATCCATGGGCGCCGATTCCGAACCGCAAAGAAGTAACCTGCATCATCTTTATCCGACTTGGTCAAATGTGAATTCTTCACGAGGCAACGACCCGTTTGCCGAAATTCCCGATGCCAATACCGACAAATGGTGGCGTTTGAACAATTCCCAGACAAGTATTCCTACTAGTAATATCGATGAATATTCTGAGAAGGAAAGTAATGCCACACCGACATTATTCGAACCACGCGAAGATCACAAAGGTAATTGCGCCCGCTCGATGTTTTACTTCTATGCCATGTACTCGAGCGCGTATTACAGTAAAGAAAGCGATACGTCTTTCTGGAATATCCAGAAAGAAACTCTGCTGACCTGGAATTATTATGATACGGTTGATGCGCGCGAATACACCCGCACCTGGAAAATTGCTACGTACCAGAACGATAAGCCCAACCCGTTCGTGCTGGATTCGACCCTCGCCCGGCGGATCTGGTTCTACAAACCGACTGCGATCAGACCGCAAGAGGCGCCACTCGTCGCCCAATTCAGGCTTTTCCCCTGTTACCCAAATCCCTTCAACAATGCGACTAATCTGGCCTTCGAATTACCTGCAACTTGCCAGGTCATCATAACTGTATTTAATTTAAGCGGTCGTCTGCTGGAAGAAACACAAATCGGCCGGCTGACGGCTGGTTATCATACAATACCCTGGCGCGGCGATAAGTACAGCAGTGGCGTCTATCTCTATCGCATCCAGGCGGGGCGACAGATCCGAGCCGATAAGTTGCTATTAATGAAGTGATGTGCAGCGCCTATTGCTGGCAGAAAACACTAGTAAAGTTTAATCAGCAATCCATAGTACTTCTGACATTTAAAAATAAAGCTTGCTTAACCATAAAGTTTCGAGTAGCTTAACGCAACGCTTTTCGAAAAACGAGTAAACCATCAATCACGAACTAACCAGAAATTTTTCTCACTTAGTGGCAGACCTTTAATTGATCACGAAAATACCCACGAAATGGGTAGGGGCGGAAACTACTTTCTGGGGTTGGGTTATGGAACCCGCTTAGAGATAAGCATTGTGTAATGTAACAAGAAAGTACGTTAAAGCGTTCAGATCAAAAGGAGGTCATAATGAACATCTACGTAGGAAATTTAGCGTCTACAATAACTGAAGCCGAATTACGCACGGCTTTTGAAGCGTTTGGTCAGGTTACCAGCGCGTCCGTTATTAAAGACAAGTTCACCGGCGAATCCCGTGGTTTCGGCTTCGTCGAAATGCCATTGATGGGCGAAGCGCAAGCCGCTATCAGCAATCTAAATGGCAAAGAGCTGGGTGGCAAAGCCATAGCAGTCAATGAAGCTCGCCCTCGTCCCGAAGGCGGTCGCGATCGCGGTCGTTTCGGAGGTGATCGTGGTCGTTTCGGCGGCGGCGAACGGCGTGGCGGCGGACGCTATTAAACCATTGATCGACTGATAAACAGTCGATTAACTTACAATCTATATTTACCCTTCCTAGTAATAATTACGTGGAAGGGTAATCCTTTTTTGACGGTCAATTGAATTTTTATCCCATAGTTGGATAACGTGCTGGCTTTGACTACATTTTCAGGTAATTATTAGTATTCTGAATCAGATAGAACAATTATGCTCGATAATAAAATATTCGTCGATTTAAAAAAAGAACAAATCAATACTCTCAACCGACCGCGTCACAAGTACTCATTAATGGCACGCGCTTTCTTTGTCATTATGGATATTTTTACCGGTTGGCGGATGACATTATCCAAAACTAAACTGATCGAAATCCTTGCCAATATTCCCTACCGCGTTTGGGAAAATCATCATTATTCGTGCCTGACCTGTGTTTATCACAATTATGAAAAAGTTATCACGAGTCAACAGATTATCGATTGGAGTCGTTCAGCCCAGGACAATGAGTATTGGCATTTACTGGTCATCAATGAAAAAATGAAGTCAGACGGGATCCGTGAGGCCTGGTATTTGTTCCCGGTCGTACCTTACATAATGGTTTTCATTTATCGTCTTTTTACTGGTGTATTGGCCGCCTCGAATATCCGGCGCGCTTATCTGTTCAATGCCGAATTCGAGGATCATGCCGAACATGTCTACGCCCAATTCGTTGCCGATCACCCGGAATGGGAAACGCAACCGGTCGAAAATGATCTGGTGCGGGAATATGGAAAGTTCGACTCATGGGCGGACGTTTTCAGACGCATCGGACTCGACGAACGTGATCACCGTAATCACAGCTTTACATTTTGTGGCAAACCGGAAGAAGTCGTCCACTATGACGGCATGCCATAACACCGATTAATGAGACGATTATTCGTCTTATATCAAATATTTTATTAACTATCCTTACGGATTAAAAAAAACATTGACTTATACCTTCCTATAACCTAAAATACGTTTGAATTTTCTTGATAGACAGGATGTCTGCAAAAAGGATTTCGATTTATAAAAAGGAAGGAAATCGTTATTTACAATCCTATCAAATCAAAAAACAGATGCATGTCTTAATAAAGGGGAGTCAAAAATGAAAAAACTATGCTTCTTTTCATTGGTAATTTTTCTAATTTTTTCCTGCGAAAAGGATATCACAGTTTATATTGAGAAAGGGCCCGGTACAATCGTTGGTCAAATTTTACCGACTGGAATCGATGCTTTTGTCGAAATCCGTAAATCCGGTGAGACAGTAAAAATTTATGCCGACACTGAAGGATATTTTAAAATTGAGGATTTGGAACCGGGGCACTACAATTTAACACTTGATGCGCCGGCATATGGTAAAAAAACTATATCTAATTTATATATTGGTGATGCTGAAATTTTCGATATTGGTGTAATACAATTATTGACCGTTCCCTATCCGATTGATCGCATTTCTGTATCGACAGGTGGACGAAGTTACTCCAACAACTACACACTTACGATTTACTTCACCGAAGAGATGGACTGGGAATCAGTTATCGGAGCATTTCAAATCGATCCGGCAGTTAATGATTTTACCTATAACTATTATTCATCTTCTTATAGTTATATCTATTTTTATTTTTATTTAAATATGGGGTCATCTTACTCGATCACTTTAGACACAACGGCTGTAACTGCCAGCGGGGAACCACTTGAATTTCCATATACATATCAATTCACCACCCAGCCCTTCTGCTTAACGAGTGTTGAAAAACGCATTTATGACGGTAGTATTGAGTCAATTCGATTAACTTTCAATTCTCAGATAGATTATAAATCTATAATCCAGAATCTGACAATAAATCCATCCATCGGAGTAACTGCTGATGGATATTACCCTAGTACAGGAGTGTATTTATATCCGATCAACGGCTGGATTTCTGATACACTGATTATATTCACCATAAGTCACAGTTTTTCGGATATAAACGGCAACACTCTTGCTGCTGATACGACTTTTACCATCCAAACCAATCCGTTAAATATCAATAGTTTTACGCCCTATAATAACCAGTGTTATGTTTCCGTTGATCCGTATATTCGAATAACACTAAATAATATTATTGACGAGAGTACTATCGATAAAGCCCTGCATGTATCTCCGGAATTCACCTATAACATTAATACTCATGTCAGTTATGGTTACTCCTATTTTTACATTTATCCTGATTCAAGTTTACAGACGGCAACTACATACACTATTGAAATAGATACTTCCTTGACTGATTTCTATGGAGTACATCTTCCGGAAAAATACGTCTCAACTTTTACAACAAAATAAATCCATAACGTAAATATTGGAATACGAAGTACCATTATTTACGTGTACCGTTTCACCTTTCATCTTGCCGGTTATCCTCTCGGCCAGGTGATTGTTCTCTTAAATAATTAGCATTGGGATTCTGAAATTTCCTCAATATAATATTTTCCGCTAATGCACAACATGAGGTAATTATGCAGAATCATAAGGATAATAACACTCTTTCACGACGAGATTTTATCAGGACGACCCTGCTCGGCGGATGCCTTCTGGGAATCAATCCCGTCCGGCTTTTTTCTGAAATAATGTCTGCGGGATCAAATGCCGATAAATCGCCTTTTCAATATCAATACCGGACGATGTCTGTCAACCATTTCCCCGAACTCCAGGAGGAATTCGATAAAGTGAAAAACTCGGGTCAATTGAGCGACCACCCGATTTATCGCGGATATATTGACAAATTAAAATTTGCGGTGCCGCCGGATTTCCCCGACGCTCAATTCGTGATCGTAATCGCAGTCTTTACACCTTTGATGCTGGTGAACTTCGAGTATAACGGAAAACAACATGAACTTAAAATGCCGCCGCAGTATTACGACGATGGCGTATCATTGGAAAACATCGAGAACCTGATTAGGGAGAAAATTATCCGCGAACCGGGTTTCAAAATCCAGCGTGCCAGAGGAATATTCCTAAAGCGTCTGGCAGTCCAAAGCGGTCTGGCAAAATACGGGCGTACCAATATTACCTATGTCGAAGGAATGGGCAGTTTTCTGACACTTCTCGCCTATTTTACCGATTATGTCTTCGAGGAGGATGATTTTCAGCCGGTCAGTATGATGGATTCCTGTAAGGATTGCCAGATTTGCCGGTCAAGGTGTCCCAATAAGTGCATTCGCGACGATAAATTCGTAATTGATGCCGGACGCTGTGTCACGCTTTACAATGAAGTCGACGGCGAGTTCCCGGAATGGATGAAGCCTGATGCGCATAATGCCCTGATGGGTTGTGTGAGATGCCAATGGAATTGTCCGGCCAATGCTGTCGCTCGTAATCTGAGTGGTCGGCTGGAAGATGTCACCGCCGCAGAAACTCAGGCGATTCTTGATGGTAAAGTCGACGATGTCTTGATTAAAACTCTTTCGCGTAAGCTACGCGATTATTATCCGGCAACTTCCAGGGAAAATTTCCCGATCTTCACTCGCAACCTAAGTGTTCTGCTTAAAAATTCCTGACGATTTTTTTATCTAATCGGAATCAGTTTCAGCACAATAACATCGTGTGCGGCTACTTGGGTAACAAACGGCTTAGCTGTCGTTCCAATATCCTTTTTCGCCCAAAGATCACGAATCCTGTACTCCTTCTCATTGAAAAAATGCTGATAATGAAATTCATCATCCTTGACCGGAAATTCACTCCAATCTAAATTGACCTCGACCGGCTGTAGGGTGCGGTTTAAAAAACATAAAGCCAGGGCGCCCTTATCCAACGGTTTAGCCCAGACTTCCCAGTTATCTTTAACCAGACATTTCAATCCCTGAATACCCAGCGGATCCTGATCGACGGTGATTAATTCCTTATTAGTCAATATTTCCCTAGTTTCGGGACTCATGTTTCTCAGGTCGTTTCCGGCAATTAGCGGGGCCGCCATTATACACCACAGTGAAAAATGCGCCCGGTCTTCGTTGACTGTCATTCCGTTTCCGACTTCCATCATATCCGGATCATTCCAATGGTCAGGGCCGGCATACTGGCGGATATTTTCTCGCATATCGAGTATCTGCAGAACTCCCCATGAATTCCAGGAACCACGTCCCTCCTGCCCGTTAAAAATCGCGGCAATATCTCCAGTCGTACGCCAGAGATGACCAATGTCTTTACCCCATTCCCAGGGTTGATTATTACCCCATTCACAAATACTAAACACGATCGGGCGACCGGCGGCGTACAGAGCATTGCGCATGGTCAGATAGGCGCCTTTAGCATTCAGTTCTTCGGTATTACACCAATCATATTTCAGGTAGTCGACTCCCCACTTGGCATAAGTTTGAGCATCCTGGTATTCATAACCACGACTGCCAGGCCGACCGCCACACGTTTTCCAACCGGCATCCGAATAAATTCCGAATTTCAATCCTTTGGAATGAATGTAATCCGCCAGCGCTTTCATGCCAGAAGGAAATCGCTCCGGATCTGGTTGGATAAATCCCAGATTGTCGCGTTCGCCCTGCCAGCAATCATCTATTATCACATACCGATAACCGGCGTCTTTCATGCCGCTGGATACCATGGCATCGGCTGTTTCCCGAATAAGGCGCTCATCCACATCACAGGCAAATCTGTTCCAGCTGTTCCAACCCATCGGAGGAGTTAATGCTAAATTTTCGAACTTCTGGGCATAAATGATATTGGCCAACAACAGTATACCCAATAATAAATTCTTCCGCATAAGTTAAATCCTCTATTTATTAATAATTCTTAAAACCGAACTATCACTTTCGGTGCAATTTACTTCATTTTACATTTAATAGCACCAGGGATTATTGCAGTTTTTACTAAAGATTTACGGCCCCTTCGCGATGGCATAATCCGGAAAATTTAACGGGCAGGAATATCGTAAAATTCGCTTCGAAAACCAGAAGATTATGGGGAACAAATTGAGTTCGGCTGAGAGATTAGAATGGCCGTCAGGTCATCAGCAGATCACGGGTCGGAAATTCCGGATCGCTGGTAACGATCAATCCCAATTTTCGCAGTCCTGCGAAATCGCCCGGAGTGGGGATATGGGTCGTATGCAATTCACAGCCGTTGAGTTCCGCGAGTTTTTGGAGGGCAATTTGGGCGGCTGGATTCGAAGTCGCACTGATACTGAGTGCGATCAGGATTTCTTCGACATTCAAGCTGGCCATTTTGCCTTTAAGAATGTCTTTTTTCAAATGATTAAGTGATTGTACGACGGAGCGCGGAAGTAGATCGATATTATCCGGAATATTAGAAAGTTGTTTGGTCGTATTCAGGATTAAGGCCGACGTTGAATGCATCAAAGGTGAATTCATACCGGTCACGATGGTCCCGTCTTTCAGTTGCAGAGCAGCCCCACAGAAGATATTTTCGTTACCTTTTCCTTTGGCGGCGGCCAGGCGAGCGGTTTCGCGAGCTGGCAGAACGACCGCCCGATCTTCGGGTTTGACGCCTATCTCATCCATGAGTGATTCCACTCGGGTCACGGTTTCCTGATCCATTAAGCCCATGGCGTATTCGCAGGCATAGCGGAAATAGCGGCGGATGATTTCCTGACCGGCGGCGGCCTGAACGACTACATCGTTAATGATGCCAAATCCGGCCCGGTTGACTCCCATATCGGTCGGTGACTTATAGAACGACGGCGCGTTGGTGATTTTTTCGATAATCCTTTTTACGAGTGGAAAAGCCTCCAGATCACGGTTATAATTAACCGCAAGCTCTTTGTAGGCTTCGAAATGGAAATGATCGTACATATTGACATCGCGCAGATCGGCAGTGGCGGCCTGGTAGGCCAGATTCACCGGATGTTTAAGCGGCAGATTCCAGATCGGGAATGTTTCGAATTTGGCGTAACCGGCGCGAATTCCCCGTTGGTATTCATGGTACAATTGACTTAGACATGTAGCCAGCTTACCGCTATTCGGTCCGGGTCCGGTAACGATCGTAATCGGCTTATGGGTCTCGATGTAGGCATTGGCACCATAGCCATTCTCGCTGACAATCATATCGACATCGACCGGGTAACCTTTAGTAAAACCATGGGTATAAATCCGTACTCCGCGCCGCTCCAGCTTGTTTTTAAAGGCAGTCGCCGCGGGTTGATTTTCATAACGTGTGATGACTACCGCATCAACCGGAATTTTCCATCCGGCCAAATCGTCTATTATTTTTTGAGCATCAGAATCATAGGTAATCCCAAGGTCGGCTCGCATTTTACTGCGTTCGATATCACCGGCATAAATACATAGAATGACGTCGATTTTGTCTTTCAGATTTTGGAGTAAGTGCATTTTGACATTCGGATCATATCCGGTCAGGACGCGGGCGGCATGATAATCACCCATCAGTTTGCCACCGAATTCAAGGTAAAGTTTAGATTCGAACCGGTCGACCCGTTCGATAATGGCGGCGGTCTGCTCGGTGAGATATTTCTTGTTGTCGAAACCTGTGGTTGTTCCCAATTATTACACCCTTACTCACTTCTAGGAAAAATAACGTCGTATTTTATCATTTGTATCTCGGATATACAATGGTTATCTGGTATCGGATGCTAAATGTCCAATCTTAAAATCTAATGTCAACGTATAGCGATGACATGATCATTGTTACTTATTTTACAATAGAGCGAATTTTTATCAGAAAGCGTTCGCAATAAGGACTTCTCCATATTCTGTCTGATAATCAAGATCGCCGTTTTAAATACACGGGTATTAATCGCTGTCAGTCACGCTGAATTTTTCATTACCGTGTCCCAATAATCTATACCGTAGTATCTTTTGTGTTTGGATTAAGCGCTGTGATATACTGCATCAAATTTTGGGCAAATTCCGACTCGATTACAATCTTGCTGTAATCGATAGACACATAATTTAAATATTGCAGGATCAGATACTGCCTTGAACCGGATGGAAATATACCGGCGAAGAAGAAATTCAACGCTTCGCATACCGACGATTGTTGACCCGCCGCTGGATCGCATAAATCCAGGTATAGATTAATTACCTCGACTTTTTTATGCAGTAATTCTTTTAATCGCTGATTGATTTCATTCTGAAAATTTTTACCAATAGCATTGATATAAATATTGGCATAACCTAATGCCGCGCTGACTTCCACTTCTATATCAGATTGTAACAACTCAATCTGGCGAGTCGCGTCACCGGTAGCTTCTAAGATTCGAACCTCTAGGTCAATATTGCGGTAGATTTCAGTAATCATTGGTACGTGATAAGCGGGTACATAGATAACAGTCGGTTCCGCTTCCAATAACTTCATATAAGAGAGTACTAAAGTTTCCCGCTGATTCGACTGTACATCCATTTTTTCAAAAACCTTCGGAGCGGATAATCCGATTAGAATGGCACAGTCTTTAAAACCACTGCGTAGTAGGGCTTTCTGAGAGTACGGGTGAGTTGACACTCCTTTGGCAAATATTCCCCGGATATTCCGTTTTTTAGCTTGACTGATTAATAGCTGGTTTAAAAACGTCATACACCCCTGGCCACGGAACTGCGGTTTAGTCAAGGCCATTCCCAGTTCCGGGGTCTGACGTTTCTTGCCAAAGAATTCCAGAGCAACGTGACTCATCATCTCGTCAGTCTCTTCGGTAACCGCTACCGCAGAGATCAAATCGCCTGATTTATTCATCTCCACCAGACGTTCCGGGAAATAAATATTCTCCATGATATAGGTATAGCCATAGGTTCGGTATGCGCACTGAGAAATTTCAATCGCCTGCTTTATCTCAAGTAACTGCGTACGATACGGAATCTTGATCCGTTCCTGGGAAGCCTGATGAACCGGTTGTTCGTACGATTCCAGCTGGGCAATATCGACATAGCTGTCGATATGTTTCTGTTGACGAAATTTTACCAGGTGAACTTCTTTGCCACCGTAGCCTTTGTTATGAAAAGAGAATTGATCCACACTCCCCTTCATCAAACGGAAACCCAGACCACCCGAGCTTGCACCGCTTAAATCCTCTTCAGGGGTATAGTGCCCGATTTGAGCTGGATCGAAGGGCAGACCTTTATCTCGAATGATAATCCTGAATTCGACCGGACTAAGTTGGGTCACGATCTCAAAGGTCATTTCCTCATCGGGTAGAAAAGCATGTTTGATCACATTGGTTATGGCTTCTTCGGCCGCAATCATCAGCAAGGTGACATCTTTTTCTTTAAAGCCTGCCGAATGCATCAGCTCGGTCAAATATGCCTGAGTCGCAGGTAGATAACTGATTTTAACCGGTAATTGTAAAGTCGATGTTTCCTCTTTTTGCATTGCTTCTCCTCTTAATTGTTTATCACATGAGTGACTTTTATGTTTCTTCTTCCTTTTTACAGTATATCATTCAAATCTCAATTTCAGATAAGTACATCTTAATCATTTACCATCTTGTTGTCAAGTTACTATTTGTGTTTGTCGATTAGGAATTTTCGAATTCGTTTGGAGCTTATTCTATTGCTCTTCAGTCGAATGCACCTACCTTTGCATTCATCTTTCTCATTACTCGATCGACAGTTATTGTTCAAGGTTCTAAAAGGTACAGAGTGTGTTTCAATATACCTGCCCGACTGCGATCATTCCCGGGCTTGCCCGCCAGGGCAGGTAGACCGTGGAGTATTAAAACGCGATAAAAACAACCCCTTCTTGCTCCGATGAAGTTTACTTTAAACACCCTGCTTCCCGGCAATTTGGAGCACAACAGATTTGTTAAAGCACAAACCGAACTGGGGATCGTTGTGCTATTTTAGCAAGTTCATCTTTCCGACGAAAACCGTATTCTGTAATTCTATCCCATAGAAGTACACTCCGCTGGATAGCGCAAGCCCATTCCTTCCGAGACCATTCCAAACGATGTTGTAGATACCTTTTCCGTTAACCTTAATATGGAGAATTTGGACAAGTTGACCAAGCATATTATATATCCGTACTTCGATCCGACCAAAATACTCTGTATTTAAACGGATTCGTATTGTGGTGGATAGGTTAAATGGATTCGGATAATTACCCAGTAATTCAAACTCGGCTGGTTTATGACGATCGCCATTTGTTTCCTCTTTAAGACTTGTCAAATCTTCTCCAGTGAAGCTTGTGAAAGGGCTAATCACTCCATATGCACGACTAATTGCGATTATTTCATCCTTGAGAGCTAACGATTCCGGTGAGTCCCTGTCCATTATATAATAGCGAATAAGGAGAGATTCAATCTTTTGTTTTGCCCAAATCTTAGGAAGAAATGAATATTGTGAAATATTTGAATCTGCCAATAGAACATCATATATATAATCTACTGATTGACCAAATGCTGTGCCACTGAGGGTAATTCGAACCACTGATACTTCCTGTGCATATCTTCCGGCAACGATCATCTGTTTGCCCTTATAGAGATTCGGCAACGAGTCTGGATAGACCTGACATACGATCGGTGGAACGAAACTGATATGGCTATTGAGCAGAACAGGATTTCTGATGGTCAGGTAGAAATTCGTAATCCGCGAATATAATTCGTCATTTCCTAGGAATTCGGTAAATCCTCTATTATGGGCAGACATTAATGTCAATAATTGCTGATCCACACTACTTCCAATTCCAAAATAAAACAGGTGAATGTTCGTTTCGCTTGCCAGAATTAGTGCATCGACATGACTAACCAGTGCCTCCAAGTCTGTAATGCCCCAAGTTGGCTCACCATCCGTTAAAAAAATGATGATGTTTGCTGTACTGTCATTCGCTGTTCCGAACTGCGGCACGGCAGTTGAGAATGCTCCTGAGATATCCGTCATACCGCGTGCAGTGAGTGTGTTGATATATGATAGTGCAGAATCCCGCGATTGAACAGTATATGGGACATGGGTCGACCTGAAGGAAGTTATCATGTCATCGAAATCTATCAAATTGAACCGATCTCCAGAATTAAGATTTTGAACGATGAATGAAGCAGCGTTTCTAGCCTGTTCGATTTTCGTCCCAGACATACTACCTGAACGGTCAATGATCAGGGTAAAGATTTTTGCCATTGTTTCCGTTGTTGAACTTGGATTGGGTTCAGCGATGAAAGTAAAGAATCCTCTCCCCAAAGAATCCGGCACAACGCTATCGGGAAGTACTGAACTGTAGACAAAGAGACCAAGATGATTTGCATTGAGCGAATATCGGATCGAGTAATTTTCATTTCCATACTGCTCATAAAGTGAAACTAGCACTTTCGCAGTGTAACCAGTATTGGATAACTGTTCGACTGTGTGACTGCTGAGAACCCGAATACTGTCGATCTCTCTTGGCGATGTCAACTGAAACTCAAGCCGCTGTTTTGCGATGACACTTGATTGGATCAAATGATAATCGCTTGGATAAATATAACTAACGTTACCGGAAGCATAAGGGAGAAGCTCTACGTACGTAAGTTCGACCGCTAACGTAGAGTCACTTTCGATGAGTTGAGGAATTGGAAAATAAAGAGGAGTCTGGCCAAGAAAGGACATTAGATCAGGATTGGTTGTTACACCACCAGGAAGAGTCGTATCTTGGCTCGTACCTGCAATTGATGCCGTTAACCACTGTCCATTCACTTTCCATCGCAGTTGAGTCGCACTCGCCTGTTCTGGTAATGGAAAACCATATTTCACAGTGTCGGTCTGGTACAAATTTGTAAAATATTGTGTTGTCGTTGTAACCGAAATCTGGCTTTCAACTGTAACATTCACGATTGTCGAATCTAATCGAAGGTACATACTATTCTGTGCATCTAGGATAGCAACTCCGTTTGCATACAATAAAGATGAAAGTAGCATAAAGAAAAGAACGATAAGGATTAGTCTTCTCACAGCGACCTCCGTGGATTTTTTAAATTGAACACAACTTGCTTTAATGTATTGCATCTGGTGATTTCATCCATTCAAACCTCCTTTTCATATAGATATATTTTAATCATTTACAACCCCATTGTCAATGCCAAATGCGCACTTTCCAGTAAGGAATTTTCGAATTCGTTTGGAGCTTATTCTATTGCTCTTCAGTCGAATGCATCTGCCTTTGTAATCATTTCTCGCCGTATACGATCAAGCCCGTTGTACTGCAATCTTCAAGAAAAATCCCCATATTTTACAATTTCTGTTAAAACTTTTTAAATTATGATGTTCTTTCAATAGTATCATGATCGATCCATTTTAAAAATAAATCCATTTGCGGCTAAAATACTGAAGGGAATCAGCATGAAACCAAATCAATTCGCACCAGCCTTGCTTTTTATCTGTATCTTGCCGGTAGTGGTGTTTACACAGGATGCCCGGGAAATTGTCAGACAAGCCGATGAGAACATGCGCTCCAATTCCAGCTATACGGAACTTCGTATGACGATTACCAAGCCGACCTGGAGTCGGACTATCGAGATGAAAACCTGGGCTCTGGAACCTGAATACGCCTTAATCTACATTACTGCTCCAGCCCGCGATAAAGGTATGGCAACGCTGAAACGTAAAAATGAGGTTTGGAACTGGATACCGACCGCCCAGAAGATAATTAAAATCCCACCATCGATGATGTTAGCCGCCTGGATGGGCTCGGATTTCACTAATGATGATTTGGTGCGTGAAGCTTCGGTTGTTGACGATTATGAACATAAACTTCTTGGTGAAGAAAAACTCGGAACTTATGCCGCTTATAAAATTGAATCGATCCCGAAACCTGATAAAGGGATCGTCTGGGGAAAAATCATTTCATACATTTCCAAAGAAAGTTATCTGAACTTAAAATCTGAATACTACGACGAGGACAGTTTATTGGTCAAAATTTTCAATGGTTCGCAACCCAAGACCTTCGACGGGCATCGCATTCTGACGCGCTGGGAAATGCGGCCTCAGGATAAACCGGGCAACAGTACCATCCTGGAATACATTAATGTTAAATATAATATCGATCTCGGTGTGACTTTTTTCTCCGAACAAAATATGAAACGGATCCGCTGATATATGAAATTATTTTTGCAACTAGCCTGGCGTAATCTCTGGCGCAATAAAAGACGAACTATAATTACTATTTCTTCAATTTTTTTCGCGGTGATTTTTGCCCTCATAATGCGTTCAATGCAGAGAGGTTACTACGACTATTCGATAAAAATGTCGGCCAGTATGTTTACCGGCTATATTCAGGTTCACGGACAGGATTTCTGGGAGAAGCGCTCGCTGGATCAGAGTATGACCGTCAGAGCAGAAGATTTTCGGCGTCTCGAGCATCTGCCGCATGTCACTCAGGTCGTGGCGCGATTAGAATCTTTCGCTTTAGTCTCCTATGGCGACGTAACTAAAGTAGCTTCTTTGATTGGTATTGATCCGCTCCGTGAAGACGAGATGACTCATTTGCAGTCCAAGCTGGTAGCAGGGCAATATCTGACCTATAGTTCGGACGGCGTGCTGATCGCCGAAGGTCTGGCGGAAATTATGCAGATCAGTGTCGGCGATAGTATTGTGGTTTTCGGACAGGGATACCAAGGCGTGACGGCGGCCGCCTTATTGCCGGTCAGCGGCATCGTGAAATTTAATTTACCAAATCTCAATAAAACCTTCATCTATCTGAGTCTTAAACAGGCGCAGTGGTTGTTCGGAGCCGATGAACGGCTGACATCAGTTTCTCTAATGCTAGATAACGTGGCTAACATCGATAAGGTCGAAAAAACCGCGCGTCAGATCTTCGGACCTGAATACGAATTAATGACCTGGGACGAAATGATGCCGGAACTCGTCCAGTCAATCGCGGCAGATAACGCCGGCGGCGTCATTATGATGATAATTCTCTATGTGGTAATCGGATTCGGCATATTTGCGACGGTGATGATGATGACCGCCGAACGCCAGCGGGAATTCGGTGTTCTGGTTTCTGTCGGCATGAAAAAGCGCATTCTCATGTTCGTCACATTTATAGAGACTCTATTCGTTTCATTTATTGGCGTGATTGGCGGAGGATTAATCAGTTTGCCGATCCTTTACTACTATTACCTCCATCCGTTCAAAATGAGTGGCAAGGCCGCGGAAGCACTTCAGGCTTTTGGTTTCGAAGCTATTATGCCCTTTTCCCTGAAACCGGAAATATTTACCGAACAGATAATGATTACCCTGATAATCGCTATCTGTTCGGTCCTTTACCCGATTCTCTTTATCAGAAAACTTAAACCAGCCAATGCCCTGCATGGATAATAAAAGGAATCAATCGGATGCTAATTAGTTTAGCCTGGAAAAATGTCTGGCGTAATAAAAAGCGTAGCATTATCATTCTAACGGCTATAGCGATTGGGCTCGGGAGCGGATTGTTTGCCAGCGCCGTCATGTACGGCATGTGGGATGCCACTGTTAATACCAGTATTAATCGCGACCTCGGTCATATTCAGATTCATACTCCTGACTTCCAGAAGGATGCTCTGATCACAAAAGATATTCCGGATTATTCTAAAGCGATAACCATTCTGCAGGACGAACCGAACGTAGTGGGAGTTGCGGATCGGACGATATTGGAAGGAATGGCTTCTTCGGCGACTTCTTCGGCGGGTGTCAAAATAGTCGCTGTTAATCCGACTGCTGAGAAGACGATTTCCGATCTTTATCAAAATATCGTCGCTGGTCAATATCTCGACGTTGAAAAGGCGAATGCCATCATCATAGGAAAAACTCTGGCGGAAAAGCTGGATTTGCATCTCAATTCCAAGATTGTATTGAGTTTTCAGGGACTCGACGAGTCAATTATGTATAACGCCTATCGGATCATCGGAATTTTCGACACCGAGTCATCAATATTTGACGGTGTCAACGTTTTTATTCGCCAAAACGAGCTCTTCAGTTTACTGGAAAGTCCACCTTTTGTGCATGAAATTGTGGTGCGACTGAACACGATCAAGAACCTCGAACCGGCGATGGCTAAATTTCAGATTGACTTGCCAGCTCTCAAAGTCGAAAGTTGGAAAGAACTAGCCCCGGAATTGAGCCTGATGTATGACATGCTGACCCTCTATCTCAATATTTTCTTAGGGATAATATTATTCGCTTTACTGTTCGGAATTACCAATACCACGCTGATGGCGGTCATGGATCGAATTAGGGAGTTTGGGGTTTTAATGGCGGTCGGAATGAAACGTAAAAGGTTAGTCGGACTGATTATGCTGGAAACAATTGCGCTTTCCATCAGCGGCGGTGCAGTGGGAATTTTACTCGGTGTAATATTGACTCAGATATTTGCGACGACCGGAATCAATCTGGCATTTTTAGCTAAAGGATTATCCAGCCTGGGTGTCAGTAGCATGCTTTGTCCCTCATTACCCTTTTCGACCTACCCAACACTGACCGGTATGATCATTGTTACAGCCGTTCTGAGCGCTATTGCCCCGGCGCGCAAGGCGATCAAGCTGAATCCTTCCAGTGCTATTCGAACCTATTAATGTACAAGGAGCATCCATGTCGTTAATCGAATTGAAGAAGATAAGTAAAATCTATCACGAGACTAAAGTCCCGGTAACTGCTTTAAGGGAAATCTCTTTGTCAATCGAAAAAGGTGATTTTGCGGCTCTGGTCGGTCCTTCCGGGTCCGGCAAGACCACTGCCCTGAATATTATCGGTGGTCTGGATACACCCACCAGCGGTGAAGTCTTTATCGAAGAGCACAACTTAGCCGATTTAAAATCCGAAGAATTGATCAATTTTCGTCTGCATCACATCGGGTTCGTTTTCCAGGCTTATAATTTAATCCCGGTCTTCACCGCCCGTGAAAATGTCGAGTTTATTATGCTTTTACAAAAAATGCCCAAAGCCGAACGTACCCGGCGGGCGGCGGAACTTCTGACAGCCGTCGGTCTGAATGATCGTATAGATAGCCGCCCCACGGAACTCTCCGGCGGCCAACAACAGCGGGTAGCGGTCGCGCGAGCTTTAGCCTCGCGTCCTTCTTTTGTATTAGCTGATGAACCAACGGCTAACCTGGACTCGACTTCAGCCCTCGGACTTTTACAGATCATGGAAACCTTGAATCATGATTACGAAATGACATTCATTTTCTCGACGCATGATCCGCGCGTCATCAAGCGCGCCCATCGCGTAATTACCCTGGAAGATGGTCGTGTCGTTTCAGACGCCATTAATATCAACGCCCATGATGATTAGATATCTTGCGATAATTCTTCTACTGCCTCTATTTTTACTGGCCGGTGAATCGAAAATGGCTGTCAGAGGCTACCTCAAATCGCTTTTTTTTACCGAAAAATATCCGCGCGAATCCGATTGGCTGGCCGATAATCTCCTGCATGGTCGCCTTGACCTGCAATACTATGCAGGTCAAAATTTAACCGGCGTAATCGCTCTCCGTTTCCGCCAATATGCCGGTGAATCCGTCAGGAAGGATTATATCACAAATAACCAAATTAGCACTCAACAAGATTTACTCAACCTGGATTGGTTAGTTTATGAGCGGGCATCGATAATCGGTTATAGTGAGATCGATCGACTCTGGCTGGATTGGACAGCAACCAAATTCCAGATTAGTATCGGTCGTCAGCGGATTGCCTGGGGTACTAACCTGGTCTGGAATCCGACCGATTTATTCAATCCAGCCTCGGTACTCGATTTCGATTACGAGGAACAACCGGCGGTCGACGCCGTACGCCTTCAATATTATACTGGACCGCTCGCCAAACTCGAATTCGCCCTAAAACCCGACCGAGACGCCGACCAAACCGTTGCGGCGGGTTTGTACAGGTTTAATATCAGGAATTATGATTTTAACCTGTTGGCCGGTATTCGTAATTTCCGCTGGATGGCCGGAATTAGCTGGGCAGGCGATATAAATAAAGCTGGTTTTCGAGGTGAAATGACCGTTAGTCGCAATCGGCGAGCAACCAAATCCTCCGATTTTGCATTAAAGTGGTTTGGAATTTACCCAATCGATTTCTATGAAAAACCGGAATTAACTGCGGCTTTGTCGATCGATTACACTTTCCGGAATTCCTTTTACGCCCATACCGAACTACTATGTAATTCCAACGGTATAAATCGGAACGCCGGATTACTCCTATTACAAGCGCGCGAATTAGGTTTGCCGACTCTGGCACGTTGGTCGATTTTCCAGGAATTCGCTTATGATCTGACCCCTTTAACGCGTTTGTCGTGGTTTGGAATTTTCAATCCGAACGATAAATCGATAGTGATTCTGCCATCGATAACCTATTCGTTGGCCACTAATCTCGATTTATTGCTGTTGGGACTGATCAGTGATGGAGAACCTTTGACCGAATTCGGCGCTTATTACGACGCCGTTGTCCTATGTATCAAGTGGTCATTTTAAATCAGATTGCGTAAACTATGCCAGTGAAAAAACAAACCAAACATCTTCATATCGGAACATTTTCGAAAAGGATCGCCAGTATTGACGTCATGCGGGGAATTGCAGTCCTGGCAATGGTTTTTGCGCTGGCTATCCCGCCTGGTATTTTATCAGATTGGATGTATTTTGCACAGGATCCGCCACCAGCTCACATACATGAACCGGGATTGACCGGTATTACCTGGGTCGATTTGATTCTACCGTTTTTTCTATTCTTATTAGGCGTTTCCATTCCATTCGATTTGGAGAGAAGGGGAAAAAACAATTACACAATCTGGCAACAAATCCAGCGAATTCTACAACGAACCTTTATGATCGGGATTGTAGCCTTAATGTTCCGGGCCATCAATCCCATGATTTTAACAGCTTCGACTCCCATTCACACCTCGGTAATCGGCTTACTCGGTTTTATAGCCCTGGCCGCGATCCTGATCCGTCCCCAGTCCACCTGGAATAAATCCTTTGTGCTCTCTGTTAAAATTGGCGGTTGGATTGGAGTTCTGCTTATTTTGGGATTGATCCGTTATCCGGACGGTAGTGGTTTTTCAATTAATCGGGCCAACATTTACTTGGTTATATTGATGAATTCGTATTTCTGGGCGACTCTGCTCTGTCTAATTAGCAGGAAGAATAAGTTTTTGCGATTGGCGCTCCTCGGTATTTTATTAGCATTACGGTTAGCTCATCCTTACACTGGCTGGATGCAGACCTTATGGAATTGGACGCCCCTTCCAGGATTATATCACTTCGACCTCAGTCAGTTTCTTTTCATCGTCATTCCCGCAACCATCATTGGCGACCTGTTTCTCGACCGGAAGCGGACAAAATTCGAGACGGACCCTTTTAAAATTCACCGTTTTCACGACCGAATCCTGGTGATTGGTTTGTTATCTCTTATACTAATTCCGGCTGTATTAATTGGATTGAAATATCGACGGGTAATTGAGACAACCCTGTTTGCCGTGGCGATTTTGGTAATTGTGACTTATGTATTTCACCGGTCGGATTCCGCGATCGAGCGTTTTCTTCGTCAGATTTTTCTACTGGGCGCCTATTGGCTGATCATCGGCCTGATATGTGAACCCTACGAAGGTGGAATCAAGAGGGATCATGCAACTCTCAGTTATTTTCTAATTACCGGGAGTTTGGCTCATTTTCTACTCATTGCCACAATCATTTTCACCGATATTTTCAATAAATATCATTTATTCGAGCCGATCCGTGATAATGGTTGTAATTCTATCATGGCCTATCTTGGACTTGGATATTTTATTATTCCGGTTTTAAATCTGACCGGTTTACTGCCACTCATCGTCAGGATTACTCCCGGTCCGTGGTTGGGAACACTACGTGCTCTTTTTTATACATTCTTAGTCGCAGTAGTCGTGCGATTCTTCACCAGGCGCAATTATATTCTGCGAATTTGACCACTTTTCAGTATTATGCAAAACAATCAAGCGCAAACTTCGACAAAAATTAAAGTCCGCGGTTATCATCTCGATCTCTACGGGCATGTAAATAATACCCGTTATCTGGAATTTCTGGAAGAAGCGCGCTGGAATATCAAAGACCTGTATTTCGATCTGCCGGCGATGCGTGACCAGGATTTGAATCTGGTAGTTGTCAACATCAACATTAACTATCGCGATTCGGCTCGTCTGGATGACGTTCTGGAAATTTTTACTAAAGTTATCCGCGTTGGCAATAAGAGCGTTACTTTAAAACAGGAAATTTTCTTCGAAAATACGCAAAAAACCGTAGCTGACGCCGAGGTAACTTTTGTAATCTATGATAAAAATATCGGAAAAGCTATAGAATTGGCCCCCGAAATACGTCAACAATTCCGGCGTTTGATGACAGAAAATCCGCCAGGTTGAAACCGGTACTCGATTCGTTATTCTCTTTTATAAAAATATTTCTTAAAATTACGGCGTTTTTTTATATACAATATTTTTCTCCAATATAAAATTAGGATAATTAAATGATCTTCATGACGATCGGTCTATTAATAATTAGTCTGATTCTTGTGATATTGGGAGCTGAAGCGCTGGTACGTGGTAGTTCATCGTTTGCCCTGCGTCTTAGGATATCTCCACTGTTAATCGGTTTGACGATCGTGGCTTACGGCACTAGTTTTCCGGAGCTCATTGTTAGCGCCAAAGCCGCGCTCGAGGTTAAAGGCGATATTTCGATGGGTAATATCATTGGTTCGAACATTTTCAATATAGCGACGATTCTCGGTTTATCAGCATTGGTGCGGCCATTAAAGGTCAAATCACAACTCGTTCGTAAAGATACACCCGTTATGATCGGGGTAGCTTTGCTACTTTTATTTTTCTTCCGCGATTTTTATCTATCGAGACCGGAAGGTCTTCTGCTGTTGATTGGAATCTTAATCTATACCGGCATCATCATCCGATCGGCTACCCGTGAACGACTCTCTCAAAAAACCGAAAATCATCTGGATGAGGGCTTACCCCACACTTTGAAAAATATTTGGCTTGATTTTGGTTTTATCACAACTGGATTCGTCTTGTTATTCATCGGAGCCAATCTCCTGGTTGACAAGGCCGTGGTTCTAGCCCGGATAATAGGCGTAAGTCAGGCGGTGATTGGATTGACCATTGTAGCCGCCGGAACCAGTATTCCCGAACTGGCGACGTCGATCATCGCCGCCCGGCGTAATCAGGCCGATATCGCAATTGCCAATGTAGTTGGTTCTAATATTTTCAATATACTTGGAATACTGGGAATCAGTAGTCTGATTCATCCAATTCGAGGGATCGATATCAAAATACTGGATTTCTATTGGATGATTGGGACCTCGATTATTCTTCTGCCATTTTTACAGACCGGTTTCCGACTGAATCGCTGGGAGGGTTTCTGTCTCCTGGCTTCTTACACTATTTATTTGTTTTTACTATGGCCGAAATGATCAGATATATAATAAGATATAGCAACCGGATGCTTATTCTCAAGTTAAAAAAGGACGCGTTCATGTTTATAATCAATTCCGTCAACCGTAAAATCATAGGAATATTTCCGATTTTTCTGATCATTGCATTCGGTCTTCTTCAATGCGAAAAATCACTCACCGAATCGGGCAACGACGAACTCGAATGGAATAAAAAAATCGCCGTAGCCGTGGTGCATTCCCATGCCGTGATGCTTAGCCAGATTCTGAAGGATATCGATAATGAAACAGAGCGGATCGAAATAATCCGAACGGCAATTGATTCGGTGCGCTTTTATGATGACAGTTCCGGATATTTCTATGTCTACAATTACGATTGCGTAAACATCGCCCACGCGATACAAAAGGACTTGCTCGACTCAAATCTGTACAATCATCAGGACACGCATGGTAAATATGTCATTCGCGAATTAGCCGCGGCGGCTTTAGCTGGAGGCGGATTTGTCGAATTTTACTGGGTAAAACCTGGCGCCACCGGCGAGAAGTGCAAACTCGGCTATGTCGAACCGATCAAAAATACCGAATACTTCATCGGCACTGGCGTTTATATGGAATGATTATATGACCGGGAAACCAATCCTTCAGAATTTAACGATTGAAATGATCGCACCTTGCGGAATGAATTGTGCGGTCTGTAGCGCCTATCTGGCTTATAAACACGAAATACCGAAATCACGTGGTAAAATTTCCCATTGTCGTGGTTGTCGGCCGCGCCAAAAAGAATGTTCTTTCATCAAGAAACGTTGTCATGTTTTCGGAAAAAGCAGTTTTAAATATTGCTACGAATGTCCCGATTTCGCTTGTGAAAATCTGAAATATCTCGATGCCCGGTATCAAAAAATGTATGCAACCAGTTTGATCCAAAATCTAATTATAATCAGGAACGAAGGTGAGGGAGTATTTTTAGAAAATGAAACAAAACGCTGGCAATGTCCTACCTGCGGATCAATGCGCTGTATTCATTATGGGAAATGTTACCGTTGCGATAAAATCACATCCTGGAAAGGCTGAAATTCCTGCCCATCAGGACGATACACTATTTGCAATTTTCAATCTTCAATATGCAATCTAAAATTGATTTATAACCCGCGTGTTCCCGTCGTCAGAATATTCTGAAAGCAATGCAAAGCAAAGGCATCCGTCATTCCCGCCAGGTAATCGCAAATCATCATTTGCAGAGTACACTTTTCAGCCTGATAGCGTTCCTGGAGCGACATCAGATATTTCCCGAATTTTACATCCAGGGGAGTCCGGCTCCCGGCGTATAAATCATAATCAGTCTGGAATTTTCCAAACAAGTTCTCTAAGTATTTTTTCAAAGTACCGAGAACGAAGCCCGAATATTCATTCCAATACTTCATTTTCGGATTGTAATAGATTCTTTCGCGGCTAAATTGTTTGAATTCTCTGATCAGGGCGAACTTTTCGGGAGAGTAACCGATCTTGCCATTTTTTCCCGACCAATCTATTACATCGAAAACCAGATTACTGATAATCTCACTATTAGATTGACCGATGCCTGTTCGGAGTTTTTCGGGTAAATCCTCTTTGCTGATCAGATTAGCCGAGACGGCATCTTCGAGATCGCGGCCAAGATAGGCAATCGCATCGCTGATTCGTACGACGCAGGCTTCCCAGGTAGAAGGCTGAGCGGGAAGGGACTTGAGATTATCAAGGTCATTGAGGATTGGACTGATTTCCACAGATTGTTCATCCACTTCCCCACAATGCGAAGCGATACCATCACGCACGGCGTATGTTAGATTCAGTCCCTGACCGTAATTCTCGAGTTTATCAACGACACGCAGACTGTGCAGTTCATGTACGAAGCCACCGAAAAGTTTATCCAACCGTTTCTCACCGGCGTGACCGAAAGGTGCATGTCCCAGATCATGTCCCAGACCGATGGCCGTCGCCAGGTCAACATCCAGCTTCAAAGCCCGGCAGATCGTCGCCGATATCGTAGCTACATGTAGGGAATGTTCGATCCGAGTACAGATATGATCGTTTTCCGGTGAAAAGAATACCTGGGTCTTATGCTTCAAACGCCGAAAAGCCAGTGAATGAATTATCGCGGTCTGGTCACGGAAATAGGGTCCGCGGATATCCTCCGGCCGTTTACGTTGACGAGCTATTAATTTGTTGGAGAAACCGTTCTTGAATCTCGCCAAAATCGAATTCCCTTTTACCTTTTCTCTAAAATCTTATCAAACAATTAAAAAATTTAAAAGCAGATGCCAATGCTTTCCATTCACTCATAAATTTCCCGCTGGGCGATAGTCTCCTGTCAGAGATTGAGGTTTTTTTTCAGTTCTGAAAGCCGCACCACATGACGACGTTCTTCCTCGATAATACCGTTGATCAACGGATGTTCGCTGGCCGGTATTAACTCTTTAACCTCTTTGTAGTATAGGACTGAGTCGAGTTCTTTTTCAATGGCATAAAGTAAGGCCGTGTTGGCATCCCTTATAGCCGGAACCTTATTCTCAGCTTTCACGTCCGGAAAAATCAGTTTTTGAGTATAAGCCTCCAGGTATGCATAAAATTCGTCTCGCATATCTTTGTTAATTTCAACTGTGCCGATTTTTTTGGCCATTTTTAGAAAAATTTGCTTGTGGGCTACTTCCTCATCAGCCAGTTTCTCGAACAGGGATTTTACTTCCGTTTGGGGAATTATTTTGGCGGTTTCGCGATAAAACTCCTCGCCTTTTTCTTCAATCTTTATAGCGATATCAAATACGTCGCGAATACTGAAAAGTGTCATTATTTACCTCCCTCAGTCTGATTTAAATTGCGATGTTTTTCGGTGATTGTGTCCGCCAGATTTTCCAAAGCCTGGAAATCCTCCGGTGTAGGATAGCCTTTGATAATGACCGGTGGTAGAATTTCGGCTTTCATGCCACCCAGCAGAGCCCCCAGTTGATCAAACATTTTACCGCCCCAGCCGTACGAACCGATAACTCCCAGATAGCGGGTTTTGGGACGTAACATGTTGACCAGATAGGCGGCTGTTACTGCCGCCGGATGCGGCCCCAGAATAACAGTCGGGGAACCGAGTACAACGGTCGCGGCATCTACAAAAGCCATTGCCAATTCACCAATATCGGTCCGACTCAGGTTAAAGGGTTGGACTTTCAGACCGCGATTTATCAGAGCCTTCGTCAGATGCTGAACCATTATGGCAGTGCTTCCATGCATGGAGACATACGGAATAAGCACCTCATTTTTAACATTATTCGAAGTCCACTCTTCGTAGGCGTTCATGATAAATTCCGGCTTTGGGTAGACAGGTCCGTGACTGGGTGCTATTATGTCAATTGCGCGATTTCTGACCTTTTCCAGATTCTGGCGCACATTCGGTCGAAACGGCATCATAATCTCGGCATAATAGCGTTTGGCAGAGCGGTACACCCGACTTTCATCATCAACGAATAAACTACTCGTCGCCAGATGCGATCCAAAAAAATCACAGGAGAACAGGATTTTATCCTCTTCAAGATAGGTCGACATCGTTTCTGGCCAGTGTACCCAAGGAGTGAAGATAAAACATAGAGTCTTATCGCCTAGAGATAGCTTTTCACTATCCTCTATGATTTTGAATTTTTCATCCGGTATCAGTAAATGCCCCTTCAGCAGGTTTGCGCATTTGTGATTAGTAACGACCTGTGCCATAGGAAAATGTTCCAAAATGAAGGGTATTGCTCCGGAATGATCCTGTTCCGCATGATGCGAAACCACATAATCGATGCGCTCAATACCAATTTCACGCAAATTTTCGAGTAATTCCGATTCCTTGGTCGGATCGACTGTATCGAGTAGCGCAATCTTTTGCGAACCTTTAATCAGATAGGCGTTGTAAGTAGTTCCATCCGGCAAAGGAATCAATTCATCGAACAGCTGGCGATCCCAGTCACGCGCACCGACATAATAAATATTCGGTTTTATGACTTGTTCAGGCAATCAGTCCTCCTGAGGTTCGAAATCCTCTTTCTCGGCACCGCATAACGGGCATACCCAATCATCCGGCAAATCTTCAAAGGCGGTACCTTTTCTAATTCCATTATCCGGATCACCTTTTCGCGGATCATAAACATAACCACATACGGTGCAAACATATTTTGTCATATAACCTCCTGTTAGTGAATTGTTAAATATTATTAAGGATTAATAATTTTCAGCCAGCAATTCGAAATAAGCCTGAGGATGGGCACAAGCCGGACATTTATCGGGGGCCTGCGATTCCTCATGGACATAACCACAGTTGCGGCAACGCCACCTCACTACTTTGTCTTTCTCGAAAACACGCTTTTCGAGGACATTCTTCCTTAAGGTGCGATAATTCTTCTCATGTTGCATCTCGGCTTTAGCAACCGCCAGGAATATTTGGGAAATCTCGGTAAAACCTTCTTCTTTTGCGTCCTTGGCAAATTCCGGATACATAACCGAATGCTCATGTTTTTCACCGTTCGCGGCTTCCAGGAGGTTCTCAGCTGTCGTGCCGATCACGCCAGCCGGAAAAGTGGCTGTTATACTGACCTCGCCGCCTTCCAGGAATTTAAAGAAACGTTTGGCATGCTCTTTCTCATTATCGGCTGTCTCGGCAAATACTGCCGCGATCTGCTCAAAGCCTTCGTTTTTAGCTTTAGAAGCAAAATAATTGTAACGATTGCGAGCTTGCGATTCACCGGCAAAAGCCGTTAATAAGTTTTTTTCGGTACGGGTTCCTTTTAAGTTTGGCATTTTTTTTCTCCTTTCCGTTTAGGCTTTAATGATCTCTTTCAACTTGATAGCCGACCGATTCAATCGCCCGAATCAGGATTTCCGGCGGAGTATCAGTCTCAACTATGACCTTTTTCGAACTCAGGTCGACGTTAATCTGATTCGAATAAGCGTACGGACTTAAAGCTTCTTCGATCCGCATTTTACAATGCTCACAGGACATAGTCGGCACGTTAAACGTATATTGCATAGATCACTTTTTTCTACATAAAATTAAACATAGCACCGTTATTTTAAAATCACATTGTTTACAGAATTAGAAAACCTGCTCGACAGTTTTGACTTCCGGAATGGCCTCTTTAAGACGACGTTCGATCCCCATTCTTAAGGTGTAAGTGCTCATCGGACAGCCACCGCAGGCTCCGGTTAGTCTTAACTTTACAATGCCATCGGTCGTTACTTCAACCAGTTCAACGTCTCCACCATCGACTTGTAACATCGGTCGGATGGTTTCAATGACTTTGGCGACTTTTTCTTTCATTAATAATTCCTTTCAATTAATTGCGACAATTTTTACATATTCCTTTAAAATAACCATGAATTTCCTGGATCTGATGTCCGTCAACTGTCTTACTTTGACTGAGTGGACACTGAATATCCACATCGTAAATTCGGCCGCATTTCAAACATAGAAAATGGTGGTGCTGATTTGTTATTAACTCATAACGGACTTCCGTACCGGTAATCGTAAGAGGTGCCACTAGGCCTTTTTCAAGAAAAAGGTTCAACGTGTTATAAATTGTTGTCCGTGACATAGTCGGAATCTTTTTCATCAAATTTTCATAAATGCGATCGGCCGTCGGATGGTCACTATTCTGTTCGATAAATTCCAGAACACACAGACGTTGGTAGGTAGGTTTAATAGCGCGTTTTTCCAACTCACTTTTAATATTTATCATTTTTGTAATCATTACAAACTTATATTAATAACAATTAATGAATTTGTCAAATGTTTTTTGGGGTTTTTATATCAATTCTCTTTTATCATTGGATTATTTTCATTATTTTGTAGCATTAATTTTTGGAGGTTTTATTATGAGTAAAATTGAAAAATATCTTGGGAAAGATGCTGATTTTCTATTAAATCATAAGTGCACGACTATTTCCAAGGAACAACTGCACTTGCCTGGACCGGATTTTATCGACCGGATACTGCTTTATTCGGATCGTCCGATCGGTGTTATGCGCAATTTGCAGGATATGTATAATCATGGACATCTGGCCGGAACCGGCTATCTTTCGATTCTGCCGGTCGATCAGGGTATCGAACACTCCGCCGGTGCTTCTTTCGCCCCGAATCCGATGTATTTCGATCCGGAAAATATCGTCAAGCTGGCGCTTGAAGGCGGATGTAATGCGGTAGCCTCGACTCTGGGTGTGCTTGGCAGTGTAGCCCGTAAATACGCCCATAAAATCCCGTTTCTGCTGAAAATCAACCATAACGAGTTGCTGTCCTATCCGAATATACACGATCAGACCTTATTCGCCAGCATTGATCAGGCTTTCGATATGGGCGCGATCGCCGTGGGTGCGACGGTTTATTTCGGTTCCGCCGAATCGCGGCGTCAGATTATGGAAATCAGCGAAGCTTTCGAATATGCTCATCAGCTTGGCATGGTTACGGTGCTCTGGTGTTATTTACGGAATAATGCTTTCAAGACCGCGGAAAAAGACTATCATGTCGCAGCTGACCTTACCAGTCAAGCCAATCACCTTGGGGTTACAATCGAGGCTGATATCATCAAGCAGAAGCTTCCGGAGTGCAATGGTGGCTATACCGCTCTGAAGTTCGGTAAGACTAATAAGAAAGTGTACGAGCAGTTGACGACCGATCATCCGATCGACCTGACTCGGTATCAGGTTGCCGGTTGTTATATGGGACGTGCCGGGTTGATCAATTCCGGCGGGGCTTCCTCCGGTGAAGACGATCTGGTCGAAGCCGTCAAGACGGCGGTAATTAATAAACGGGCCGGCGGTATGGGTTTGATCCTGGGTCGTAAAGCCTTTCAGAGACCGATGGGTGAAGGTGTCGAGATCGTTCATGCAGTCCAGAATGTCTATCTCGATCAAGATGTTACCATAGCCTGATCCGGATCACAAACTATCTGCCGAGGTTTGCACCTTGGAAAACCTAAATAATATAAAAAAGCCCTGCTCAGGGCTTTTTTACTCAGGAGGTAATAGATGAATACACAATCTTCGCATTCAAATTGGATCGCCGGCTTGTTTCTGATCCTGTTGGGTTTGATGATTCTAATGGTACAATTCGATTTTTTCAATTGGTCAGATTTCTGGCCGTTGATAATCATCGGAATCGGTATCTTGTTTCTGGTCGGATTTTTCGCAAGTCGCACCAATTACGGTCTGTTGATGCCGGCCATGATCCTGTTAATCGTCGGCACTCTGTTTCTCTACATGGAACGCACCACCTGGCATAATATGGATTATCTCTGGCCGACTTTCATTCTGGCTCCGGGAGTCGGATTTTTCTTTATGTATTTCTTCGGTCCCCAGAATAACAAACTCTGGATACCCGGCACGATATTAATTACGATCGCCGCCATCTTTTACGCCGGCGAATGGTCAATCATTCGCTTCTGGCCGGTCATTTTAATCCTACTTGGTATTTATCTGATCTTTAGTAAAAAAACCCAATCATAAATATGCCGGAAAATTCAACTCAGCCCGCGGATTTAAAAAACCAGAAATCCGGTTTCTGGCAAAAATGGAAGATTTCCACCCGCAATAAAATCATTGCCGGAATAATCGCTCTGACACCGGCGGTATTGACAGCCTATTTCATAAAATTGTTTGTCACTTTTTTCGATAATATTGTCAGTCCGGTTATAGATCCTTTGATCGGATTTCACATTCCCGGTCTGGGACTGATTCTGGCAATAATCGTAATCTATTTGCTGGGTCTATTTATAACGAATTTTCTGGGTAGATCTTTATTATCAACTTTCGAAAAATGGTTAAACTACATTCCGGTCGTTCGTTCGATCTATCATACTACCAAACAGGTCTTAAATGCGCTTTCGTTTTCCAAGGCCGGCTTTGAGAAAGTCGTTTTCGTCGAGTATCCACGCAAGAATGTTTGGACGATCGGCTTCCTGACCGGCGAAGCTCACAATCATGAAGGTAAGCATTTCTACAGCATATTCTTACCAACCACTCCCAATCCGACTTCCGGTTGGGTATTATTCGTTCCGGAAAATGAGGTCTTCGCTTCCGAAATGAGTATTGAGCAAGGACTCAAAGCAGTCATCTCGGCAGGGGCAGTTTTGCCACCTCAAGTCAATTTGGGATCAATTAGCAAAACCGGTGATCAGGCTTCGGCGGATGGTAAAATCTGAAAGGATCGGCGACTGAATAGCGATTTAAATGCACCGATAATAATCCTTGGAAAAATACTTCAAATCAATTAACCTTGCCCGATTTCAAAGAAAGGTATCAAAGCTTAGTGAAAATAAAATATATCGACGGTAAGCGTTTTCTGCGCGGCATTCGGGCCGGAGCCCGGAAAGTCTTCGATCAGCAGGATTACCTCAATAAAATTAACGTCTTCCCGGTTCCCGACGCCGATACCGGCACTAATATGGCCGCCACGATGAAAACCGTCGTGACGAATATGTCGTCTGATAACACGCCCATAGATGAAGCGACTCAAAAAATTGCCGATTCGGCCCTGGAGGGTGCACGCGGTAACAGCGGTGTTATCCTGGCGCAGTTTTTCTACGGTCTGGCTAAAGGTATTGGTAAAAACCAGAAGATTACTACTACCCAATTTGGTAAGGCCGCTGTTTCAGCTAAACAACACGCCTTTCAGGCCCTTTCCAGACCGCGCGAGGGTACGATTCTATCGGTGATCAAAGACTGGGCCGAAAATGTATATGAAAACAGCAAGAAAATCTTCGACTTTCATGAATTATTGAATCATGCCCTGGAAGTCGCCAAACGTTCTCTGGAAACTACTCGTACCAAAATTGAAGCCATGCGCAATGCCAATGTGGTCGATTCCGGCGCGCAGGGTTTTGTCTATATTCTGGAAGGCATCAGTCATTTTATTGAACGCGGCCGTCTCAATGATAACGAAGAAACTATTCTTCAATCAATTGAATCGGTAACCCATACGGAAATACTCCCGAAACAGATTAAATATCGCTTTTGTACCGAATGTTTGATCGAAGGCCAGAATATTCCGGTCAACGTTTTACGGAAACAGATCGAACCGTATGGCGACTCAATTGTCCTGGCGGGCTCGCCGCAAAAGGCGCGACTGCACATTCATTCCAATGAACCGGCTAAAGTTTTCAAGATTGCTCATCAGCACGGTGCTCTGCTCCAGCAAAAAGCCGATGATATGTTCAAGCAATACCTGGTTGCGCACAATCCGCATCCGCGGATCGCGTTAGTAGTCGATTCGGCTTGCGATCTGCCCCAGGAATTCATTGACCGTCACTGTCTGCATGTCGTCCCGGTGCGAATTGCCTTCGGTCAATCCAATTACATTGATAAAATCACGATAACTCCTGAATATTTTTACGAAATGCTGGATACTGAGCCGGAGCATCCGCGGACTTCTCAACCGTCTCCGGCCGATTTCATCAATTTATATGGCTTTTTACTCAGTCACTATGATTCGATCATCTCAATTCATATCCCGGAGTCAGTCAGCGGAACATATCAGAATGCCCTGAATGCCGCTCGCAATTTCCCCGATCGTAAAATAAGTGTCATCGATAGTAAAACGCTGTCGGTATCGTTTGGCTTTCTGGCCGAACACGCCGTTGAATTGATCACCGCCGGTAAGTCCCACGAAGAAATCGTCGCTGAATTGGAAAAATCCACCCGCCGAACGCAAATTTTCGTCGGCATACCGAATTTGAAGTACCTGATTCGGGGCGGGCGAGTCAGTAAAGCCAAGGGTCTGGTGGCTAAACTGCTGAACATTAAGCCGATTCTGAATCTGGACGAATGCGGTGTTCCTCAACATATATCAAAGAGCTTTTCAAAAAACGGCGCTTTCATGAAAGTATTAAAACTGGCGACCGATCTTGCGGCTCATAAAACTAATCTACGTTTTGCAATTGCCCACGTCAACAACTTGAAAATCGCCGAATATTATGTAAATGAACTAAAAAAGCGTTTTGGTATTGAATATATTAATGTCCTGCCGGCCTCGCCGGTACTGGGAGCTCATGCCGGAAACGGAGCCGCGGCGATTGCCATTTCCTGGAGTGACTGATGTTATCATTATCAGTAATTCTAATTCTCAGCTATCTGGTCGGTTCGATTCCGACCGCGATAATAGTCGGGAAAATCACCCAAAAAATCGATATTCGCCAGTATGGTTCCGGCAATGCCGGCGGCACCAATGCTTTTCGCGTTCTGGGCTGGAAGGCTGGTCTCTTCGTATCCCTTTTTGATGTCGCAAAAGGTACTTTTGCTACGGCCGTGATCTCGCAAATCCGGTTCGATGCACCGATCGTCAACCCGACATTAATTATGATACTGGCTGGCCTGTGTGCTATCCTGGGACACACCTTTACGATTTTCGCCGGTTTTAAAGGCGGCAAAGGTGTTGCGGCCGGAGCCGGGATGCTAATCGCACTTTATCCAATCGCTTTTGGAATTTGCCTGCTGATATTTGTGTTGGTGTTATTATCGACTGGTCTGGTATCAGTATCTTCGATCAGCGCCGCGGTGAGCTTGCCGATAGTATTATGGATTCTTAACCAATTCCCAGCCTTCAACATTGAAACGGCTCTGCTGATTTTCAGCCTTATCATCCCGGCTTTTATCATTTTCACCCATCGCAGTAATATTGCGAGACTGCTCAAAGGTGAAGAGAAACCTTTCGAGAAACTGATTCTACTGCGTCGCCGCAAAAGCGTAAAAAAATAATATTTACATTTATGGTATAAATATGACACCTCATTGCAACTGGTTTGTTGTTCCGTTCTGCTTGCTGTTCGGCTTGTCAATTCAGGCGCAAACGCCATGTGCCGATTTTGAAATCGTAGAAAGTATTCCGGTGGAAACTGTCCTCGATAATCCCCTGATCCGTAATACTCCTATTGTATGGGCGGAAATGCTTACAGCGGTGATGGAATCTATCGACATTGAGCAGTTTTATATTTCGAACGCTCTCACCGAGCCGCTCGAACCGATTATCCAGTTAATCGAACAGGCCGCTCAGCGCGGCGTTCAAGTCCGGATCATCGCCGATGCCCGCATGGCGAAAACCTATCCGGAAACTCTGGAACGGTTGGCCAAACATAAGAATATCAGCGTGCGTCAAATTCAGATTTTTAATGAAAACGGCGGCATTCAACATGCTAAATTTTTCGTCATCGATCACAGGGAGGTTTTTATCGGCAGTCAAAATTTCGATTGGCGAGCTCTTAAACATATTCATGAGATCGGCCTGCGCATTCGTCAGCCGCAATATGCCCGACTAATGACTGAAGTATTCGAGATGGATTGGGAATATGCCGCTCAGAGTAAAATGCCCAGTCGGAAATTGACCGAACCAATTAAATATGAATTACTAATCACACCGCTGGATACAATTAAATTCATCGCCTCCGGCAGTCCGGCCAGAAATCTACCGGATGGAATGGCCGGCGATGAAAAAACTATCCTGGAACTCATCCGTAGCGCCCGTCACGAAATCTGTGTCCAACTGTTGTCATATTCACCCTTAGATCGCAAGACTAAATACTGGGCGAAAATTGACGACGCTCTGCGTAAGGCGACCGCCAGCGGTGTCAGCGTCAACCTGCTGATCTCCGACTGGAATACCAGCGCCGACGAATTACCCTATCTGCAGAGTCTCGACATCCTGCCCAATATCAACGTCAAACTCGGCACTATCCCGGAATCAAGCGAAGGTTATATTTCCTTCGCCCGCGTCGAGCATTGTAAATACATGGTAATCGACGATTCACTAATCTGGATCGGTACCAGCAACTGGTCCCGTAATTATTTCTATAATTCCCGCAACCTTGGCTTAAGCATCGAAAATGGCAACGTCGCTCGAATAATGAAGCAAATATTCCTGAAAAGCTGGGATTCTCCCTACGCCTGGCAACCGGTTCCCGGCCGGGAGTATCCTGAGAAATTCCACGGCGAAAAGTAGATTTTAATAGTAAATAGATATTCTTGCCTATCAATAAAACAGCTATAAGGTGAATGCACACCTGACTATCTATTCGTTAGAAAATATTAGTAGTCTATTTTTTCGAACTGGACGCGATGATTAGTCGGATCGAAAATGACTATCAGGTTTTTCAGAAAGCGAGAGCCAAGATTTCCTACTGGAAAAACCGAAGTGAAATTAAGGTGTGGATTTGTAATGGAAATTTCACCGACGTGTACGTCGCCATTTAATCTGGCACTATAGACTTCAAATTCACCATCCAAAGTTCGCCCGTGCCCGACCACTTTAGGCTCCTCCGATAAAGGAAGTGATTTCGCCAGATTAAGCGGTAAAGATATTTCCGCCGGAGATCCGCTGTCGATGTTGACTTTTAATGTGATGTGATTAATACTGATTTCGATACTGGGAATACCATATTCGGTCGTATAGACCAAGCTCTTATTTATCGGTAAGGATCCACTACACAGAATAATTTTTTTATTGATATAGTCAAACTTCACCAGTAGTTCCTGAAAGACACTTAAACCAATCAGACCATCGGTATTAATAAGATCTCCAAGTACACTCTCGATGATGTCGATACTATTAAAATTCATTGAACCAATCGTAATTGAATCAGCCCGGAACAAGCGCACCGTACGTGGCTTGCGACCACTCGGATCGCCAACCTTTATCTCTTCTATTTCCGCTAGGGACATCTGATCTGCCAGCGTTGCTGATATTGCCAAGGAGCCACTAAAACCTGTATCAAGTGTGAAGCGATATGGTCCCTGACCGTTAATTTTTGCTTCAATTACTGGCATACGACTATTTACATCCATGGGAAAAATGACTTCCGAGAAATGACCTCTGTCCGAAGCACAAATAGATTGCGTCGTATCCTGCCTGGTAAAAGCAATACCTGCAGTCACGAAAAACAGTACCAATATTATGAAAAAGGATCGCATCGCACTGCACCCACCTGGAAAAGATTTCTTGCATATCATGTTTTTATCCCCTTTTATAAATCGTTATATTAATGTCAAAATTAAGACTTTTTTGTCCTTGAATTAGTTTTAAAAAGAATATTTTAATAAAATTAACTGGTTAAACGATAAATCATCTCAATGCGAGAATACTAAAAATAACCGTCGGACAGGTAATCCTGCCTGCCATTAAAACTGCCTTTCTTTGTGTAAACTCTCTGGCGTTAACACAGGGTGGCCTGATGCTAAATCAGATGCGAAGGTAGAGATACGTCTCAAAGCCGGGGCGTTGCGACGGGTAGAAAGTAGCAATATATCGCCGCTTATCCTCACGGATAAACACTGATATTATTTTTTCCGATATTCATTCACATAATCGGCAATTTCCACCAGAGGCGCCGTCCAGATATCTTTTTCATTCTGTTTTAAAAATTTCACCAGCTGATTATGCGCCTCCAGCGATACATTAATATTGTGTTCACCACCGACTCCATGGAACAGAAAAACGATCAAAGCCTTCTTTTTCAGAGCGGTTTTCGCCAGTTCAATCAGTTCGTCGCCCGACTGTCCGTTTATCATAAAACTGCTTATATTGTACAAATCGATATTGTCAATCGATTCATAGTCGGCAGACACTCCGCGGGCGGCCACGAAATTTTCCTTTATCATATCGACATAAGAAAAATCGCCAACTTTCAAGTCGCCGCAGGGATAAGCAAACGTTCTTTTTGGTTTTTCATCAATGATCTTTAATAGAATATTCGCCATTTTGACCTCGTCGGTAATTCGCGAAAGCGAATAATTACTGAGGTCGTAATCGGGATTGACCCACTTGCGATCCGGAGCCCGGCTATCACAGGGATGAAATAGGGTATGATTACCGAGTTCATGTCCGTGCCTGGCGGCCGCCTGCCAGCCAGCGGTCCGCTCCTGAACGGTTTGAAAATAACCTGATAAATAAAAAGTGCCTCGCAGACCCAGTGAATCCAGAACTGGGATCACGGAATCCAGATGAACATTCAGGGCATCGTCATAGGTTAAACATACTGCACATTGCTTCTGATTCCAAATCGCATTTTCCTGCGCCATTCCTGTCACCATAAATGTTATTAGAATTAAAAATAAAACCGCTCCTTCTGAAACTGACCGTTTAAAATGGATTTTCATTCTGAAGCCCTTTCGACTGATTCGTTTTACTATCTCATCTCAATAAAATTAATACTTTTTAAAAATAGCGATACTGTACCCCAATTGCATCCGGAGCCGACCAGGTCGAATAAGCGATGAACTTTAACTTCTTCTTTAGAACATCGAGCGGCGCAGGCGGCGTTTTAATGAATGAATCTGTCCCCGGAGATGAGTTAACTTATTCCGATCACCGGTGGTCATTGCTTCATCGCGAGCCTTTTTTAATTCCCGAATTCGACTCTTAATTCTTGTTTTATTTTGAATCTTGGCCAGATGATGTTCGTGCGGATCGATATTCAAGGCATGGCAAAGAGCGAGCAATAAATGTTTCTTATTGAGTTGCGTATATCCTTTGACAGCCTCACTCTCCAATCCAGCGGCGATTTCCCGCAGTTGGGCTACGGTTTTGGTTTTAAGGTCGTGGTAAGTGTAAGTCATCTTGGTCTCCTTTAATCGTGATTAAAATAGCACAGATAATTCATGATTGCATTACCCGAAATCCTTTGATATAATATAATTTGTTTACCCGGAATCGCAAGTAGGTTTTCAGTATCTGTGATGATTTTTATTCTATTAAAAGGAGGAAATTTTAAATGACTTTTTCGGTCTGCGGATCAAAGAAATGGACATTCTGTAAGTCAATAAATACCGTCATACTGGAATTGGAGGCGCAGGTCGGCATTACATTACTACGAGCAACGATATTGGTGCGGCCGGTGGTCAGATAAAGATAAGTTTCATTACCCATCGGTTCACAGAGTTCAAGTTTTAAATCGATTTGAGCCACTTCCCGACTGCCCGGTTGCAGGGTAATATGTTCCGGACGAATTCCCATTATCAAATTCTTACTAATAAATGTTCTAAGCTTTTCGGTAAATTCGGTCGGCAAGTTCAGATGAACCTGACCTTCGTCCGCATATAAGTTCTCGTCCTGCCTGATTGCGACCGGTATGAAATTCATCGAAGGTGAACCGATAAATCCGGCCACAAACAAATCAGCCGGCGATTCATAAACATTCATCGGAGTATCAATCTGGTGAATAAGGCCGCTTTTCATGACCGCAATCCGGTCTCCCATGGTCATAGCCTCCACCTGATCGTGGGTTACATAAACCATAGTAGTTTTTAGGTGCTGATGTAATTTTTTGATTTCAGTGCGCATCTGTAGACGCAATTTAGCATCGAGATTCGAAAGCGGTTCGTCAAAAAGGAACACTTTAGGCTTTCGCACTATCGCTCGTCCAAGGGCTACGCGCTGGCGCTGACCACCCGACAGCTGACGCGGTTTGCGGTTTAAGTGGTCTCGGATTTCCAGAATAGCGGCCGCTTCATTTACCCGCTCTTGGATTTCGTTCCTGGGGTACTTGCGGAGTTTAAGACCAAAAGCCAGGTTTTCGTACACCGTCATATGCGGATAAAGCGCATAATTCTGGAAAACCATGGCAATATCGCGATCCTTGGGTGGGATATCGTTGACTCGCTTGTCTCCGATGTAAATATCACCAACGGTGGCGCTTTCCAGCCCGGCGATCATGCGTAAAGTGGTCGATTTACCACAACCGGAAGGCCCGACCAGAACTAAAAATTCACCATCATATATAGTCAGATTCAGGTCGTCAATGATCTTGGTTCCTTTTTCGAATTCTTTGGTTAGATGATTCAGAATGATTTGCGCCATTATGTTTCCTTATCGGATTGTTTGCGATAAAAATTCCTCTGGTGCGCCAATAAACCTTCAATCGTCGATTCGGCTCCGGAATTTCGGTTAACTGTTTTATCTTCATCAATACCATCAAACGTGACGCCGGTTTCCGGCCAATACATCCGAATCTGAGCCGGATTATCGCCGTCGAACCATTTGAAAATCCGCGCGGCGTATCGCTGATATCGAATTTCGCCGCTCAGATCGGCGAAGGCTTGAATGCCGCTGTAAAGGGCACTGACGCCATAAGCAATTTGAGGTAATTCAGTCAGTCTGTAACTACCATCCCCGTTGAGAATGATTTCTCGCGGCAGGTTGTGTTTGATCAGAAATGGTACAAAGTTATCGGCCCAGATTTGTACACTCTGACAGAACGTCGAATCGCCGGTTATTTTGAATGCCTCTACCAATGCCAAAGGCTGATTGGCGCCCCAGTCATGCCAGCTATTTTGCCAGCAAAAATACAAACCGTCGAGCGGATGTCCTTCACGTCGAAATTGAAATCCGACCAGACCTTCGGCAATTTTCTGAATTGCCGGACTCAGTTCAAAATCGCCACTGCGCTGAAGTTTACAGAGCGCCAGTAACAGCTCGCTGTTCATATCCGGCGCCGATTTTATCAACCAGCCCGGCACAGGCCCGAACTCACCGGCAATTGTCTGCGCATACTTTGACAGATCAGCATCCATTTGTTTTAAAGTTGTTCGGAGATACTTGTCAACTTGCCCCAACAACTCGGCTTCGCCTGGAAATTTCTTTAAAATCAGGTGCGCCGCGGTCAAACCTCGTATTCCGCGAGTCGCCCACCAGCCGAAATCAGCCTGACTGTTGATATGCGTGGTATTGATCCGTCCATCGGTTTCGAGAAAATTATACCAGAGACCGTCTGCGCGACACATGTACAACAGGAATTTCGTCAGACCGATCGCCGTCGGGAGCAAAGTACGATTTCCAGAAACCAAGATTTCGTTTTCCAATACTTCCAGAAAACGTCCGACATCGTCGACACAGGCAATTCCTTCACCCTTGGCCGCGACCGGTTTGTAATCCGGATAGTCGGCATAGATGGCAATATAATTGATTCGCTCTTCGTTGACCGCAATCGAATCTACCAATCTGAGAGCATGACTCAGATTGACCGGTGATTGCCTATCGGACTTACTGCAGGTAACCAAAAGCAGACTACAAATTATAACTGACAAACTGAATTTTCTCATCTAAACCAGCCAGTCCTTTTTATCGAAAACGACGTCGCTTTTTTTGACAAAGGCGGCGCCAATAACCGTATCGGCTCCGGCGTAAATCACAACGTATTTGTCATCATTTTCAATTGTCGCACAACTGAAAATGACATTCGGCACAAAACCTTTGATCTCCCAGGCAAGTTCCGGTTCGATAACAGGACGCGCCTGGCGGGCTAACACCCGCCGCGGATTTTCATAGTCAAGTAAGGCCACGCCCAGCCGATAAGCATTGATTTTATCTACCGCATGATAAAATAAGAGCCACCCTTGCGGATGTCTGACCGGCGGACCGGCGATCCCGATGCGGGTCGACTGCCAATCATCTTTGATTGTTGTCATTATGCGGGTATGATCGGTAAAATTCTTTAAATCCGACGAAGAAGCGATCCAGATGTCGGGATGTCGACGATGCAGGAGTAGATATTCGCCTTTGATCTTTTCCGGAAAAAGCGAAGAATTTTTATTTTCTTCATCCAGCAATACTCCATGACGATGCCAGTTGACTAAGTCATCACTGGTTGCCAGGCATATCCGATAGTCGCCCGGAAACCGGTTCGCAAAACCGACATAAGTCATATAAAATGTATCACCGATTTTAACAATACGCGGATCTTCAGGCCCGCGCAATTCCTGCGGCACATTATTTTTCATAATCGGTTCCGCGAGACGATGCCATTGTAGTAAATCTTTACTGACGGCATAACCGAAGTGATTTATATAATCACCGTAATTCTCGTGTCCTCCTATATCAGTCGCCCGATAAATCATGTGGTACAATCCCTTATCATAAACCGCGCCGGCATTGAAGACCGCGGCGCGTTCCCAGCGATGTTCTGGTACAGGTTTTAGAATCGGTTCCTGTGAGACACGAATCAATTTGATCATTGCTTTATTCCTCTTTTTCTAATTTTTGGTTCTTAATAAACATATCTATTTCATGGTATCCTGGTAAGGCCTCGGTCGCACCCAGGCGAGTCGCCGTCAGCGCGGCCATGGCGTTGGCTTGCTTACCGATAATGTATAAGTCAGATTTATTCAATTTCTCTGGAGTTTTTCCCAAACTGATCAGTCCCGCCAGCAAGCTGGCTGTAAACGCATCGCCGCAACCCGTCGTATCTGCCACCCTTACCTTAAAGCCAGGAATTTTTACCAAGCTCTTTTGGTTTTTCAGAATACAGCCGTCTTTACCAAGGGTTATTGCCAAAAGTAAAGTGTTGGGGAAAAATATTTTTGATGTCAGTTCCTCGAGATTCCTTGTCCCGCCCAGCAATTGGGCTTCTTCCAGATTAATTTTAAGAATCCGGCACTGCGAGGCAACCAAACCTAAAACCAATTTTGCCAGGCGTGATGATTTCCATAGCGCCGGCCGATAATTCGGATCGAATGATGTCAGGATATTTGCTTGATTGAGCCGATTTATTAATTGGCTAAATAATTTTTTATTAAATGGCACTGTCAGGGGCAATGAGCCGAAGTGGACGATTTGGGCTTGTTTCAGAAAAGCCAGCGAAAAGTCTTCGTCCTTCAAAGCGGAATCGGCCGGATATTTTTCCGCGAATTCAAAAGCGCGTTCGCCGTTTTCCGCAATTTCCACAAAAGCCAGGCGCGTGCGATGCACCGGATCGCTGATCAAGGTCTCCGTATTCACCTTATTGCGCTTTAAATATTCTCGCAGAAAACGGCCGAAGGAATCATTGCCAATCCTTCCGCTAAAAGCCACATCACACCCGAGGCGTGCTAAACCAATGGCAACATTTGCCGGTGCGCCACCGGCGAATTTTTTGAACAGCGCAACATCAGCCAATTTCTTCCCGGGTTCCTGAGATATCAGGTCAACCAGCACTTCACCCAGGCAAATAACATCACAAGCTTTCATCGCAAATCTATCACAGTCTTTAAACTCTTATGCCGTCTCTGATTTTCGAAAGCGATCTGAATATCTGCCAATCCGAACGCTTTTATGTCGAGTCCATCTAATTTGATACGTCCGGTCGCAAGCAGGTCCACTGCGGTTTTAAAAGTGAATGGATTCAGAAACGAACCGATTAACTGAATATCACGCCGATAAATTTCATAAGGTGCGACGGGTATTTTCTGTCCGACCGGGCTGACACCGAAAATCACCAGCCGGCCGCCGTTCTTTGTCATACGCAAAGCTTGCTCGACCGCCGCAAGCGCGCCGGCACATTCGATGACAACTTCTGCCCCACCCTGCGTCATATCAAGAATTTTACTTTCATTTTGATTGGTGGGATCAAAAACCAGATCGGCGCCTATCTTCAGGCATAATTTCCGGCGTTGTGCGTCCGGCTCTACAATAATGACTTGACGGGCTGGCGACACACGCGCCAGTTTCAGCATCAGAATACCGATCATTCCGCCGCCAAATATGAGCACGCTCTCGCCGGCTTTAATAGCCGCCTTTTGAAAACCGTAAAGCGCGCACGAAAGCGGTTCCAGCAAAGCCGCCTGAAGCGGATCGGTCTTTTCCGGTAAACGAAAACACTGTGCGGCCGGTGCAATACAGTATTCGGCGAACCCGCCATCGATATCAACACCCAGGGCTTGCAGATTTTCGCACAGATTGACCTGCCCGCGCCGGCAATACTGGCAATGACCGCAGGCAATATTCGGATCAACCGCCACTAAATCGCCGATATTCAAATCGACAACATTCTTACCTTTTTTCACCACGTTACCGCAAAACTCATGTCCCAAAATAACCGGTGGAGTGGCATGCGATTGACCGGCTATAATTTTCACATCCGTCCCGCAGACTCCGCAAACCGCGATCTTCAATAAAACTTCATCCGGAAGAATCGGGCGAAGTACTTTCTCCGTCAATTTAAGTTGCTTACGATCATAAACGGCGGCACGCATGACTTTCTCCATTAATTTTTCAATCCCGTCGTAGCCATACTTTCGATAAAATAACGCTGGAAGAAGGCATAAACCAGAATAATCGGCACCGCTAAAAGCGTCGCCGCCGCGAGTTGCGCACCCAGCTGACCCTCAGCCTGTCCGCCGACCGCGAAAATCGTCACTGTTTGGGGCAATGTCATCAATTTCTGCAATCTGATCACGATTAACGGCCAGAGTATGTCATTCCAGCTTCCCATAAATGATACAATCCCGACCGTTATGATGACTGGTTTGGAAAGCGGATAAATGATCCTGAAAAGAATCCCAAAATCATTACAGCCGTCGATCTTGGCGGCATCGATCAGATCCTGCGGGATGTCCATAAAAAATTGTCTGAAAAGCAGAATCCCGAAGGCACTAATCATACCCGGCACGATTAAAGCTATATAGCTGTCTACCCATCCGAATTTCACCATTAAAATATACATCGGTATCAGCGTGATCTGGAAAGGAATGACCATTGTAAAGAGAATTAAACCGAGTAGAAAATCACGTCCGAAAAAACGCAGGCGCGATAAAGCGTATCCGACAATTGAGCCAAATAGAATAACCGAAAAGGTGACGCAAGCTGAAACCAATAAACTATTTAAAAACGCCCGGCCGATCGGAATTTTTTGAAACACCGCCGCATAACTGCGCAGACTGAAATCCGATGACCACAGCCCAATCGTTCCGATCTCGATTTCCGGTTTGAAAGTCGCCGATATCATCCACAAAAACGGATAGGCGAACATCAGACCTCCAATAATCAGTATAATATAGGTTAAGGGTTTTTTCATTAGTCTTTTCTCTCTACGAATTTCTTCTGGATTAAAACCACCATCAGAATAATGAAGGCAAAGAAAAATCCCAGCGTGGCCGCGTAACCCATATGCCCGAAATAAAAAGCCTGATTATAAATGTAAAGCATAGCCGAAAGCGTACTGTTAATCGGTCCGCCGCCGGTCATGACAAACGGCTCGATAAACAGCGAGAATCCGCCGATTGTGGACAGAATGACCACCAGCACCATGGTACTGTTCAAGGCCGGTAAAGTTATATGAAAAAACTGTTGAATTGGTTTAGCACCGTCGATCTCGGCGGCTTCGTATAAATAACGTGGAATTCCCTGCAATCCAACCAGGAAAAGCACGATGTACAGGCCGACATTTTTCCAGGTCGCCATAATCGCGATGGACGGCATCGCCCAGTTGGTATTGATCAGCCAGGGAATTTTCGTAATGCCGAGTTTGGTCATCAATAAATTCAGCAAGCCGGTCTCGTAGGCATACAATTGTTGCCAGAGGATCGTAATCACCACCCCCGATACGACTACCGGTAAAAAGTAGAGCGCCCGGAAAAAACCTTTTAACCTGATTCTCTGGTTCAGCAACAACGCCAGTATCAGGGCTATTATAATTTGTAATGGAATATGAATTACCAGAAAGACCAGCGTATTGCGGATCGAGATAAAAAACTGAACGTCGTGAAAAAGCCGGTAAAAATTCCGCAGGCCAATCCATTGCATCGGCGTGACGATATTCCATCTGTGAAAAATCAGGATAAAGGAAAAAACCAGCGGAAAGCCGATAAAAAGAAAAAAATACAAAACATACGGCAGGCTCATCAGGTAGCCGGCTTTATTGCCCATTTTATTTACATTAGATCTGCTACTATTCACCGGTGACTCCAGGCAACGATCACCCGCGCTCTTTTTGCCGCGTTGGCGACAGCCTCTTCCGGTATTCGTTTGTTGTAGACGGCACAGGCTTCATATTCCTGCGAAATTGCATCGAATATCTCTTTTAAAACCGAAGAACCATCCACACCGCGCGTATAAGGCGCCTGCTCGGCGAACTGCATCATCAGCGGATTATCCCGGAAATATTCACGATAAAGCGGATCCGTGGTCAAATTTTTCCTCAAAGGTATCTGACTGCAAATCTCGAGCAATCGCAGATCGGCCTGCGCCGAAATCAGGTATTTGGCAAATTGCCAGGCGGCTGAGGGAAACTTGGTCGTACTGAAAATCGAAATATTCTTATGATCGCCGTAAGTATAGACCAGCCCGGTATAATCATCCGGCACCGGAATCGGCGCAATGCCATACTCGAATCCGGGCGCCTTGAAATTTTCCACATGCGTGATATTCCAGGGACCGGTAAACTGAGTCGCGACCTGGCCGGCTAAAAAAGCATCACCCTGAAAAGTCGTCAGTGGATAATAACCGTTTTTATAAATCGCGCTGAAAAACCGGAAAACCTCCACGGAAGCCGCGTTCTCAAAAGCAATATCAGTGCTGTCAAAAAGGGTTGCGCCACCCGAAGCCGCAATATAGAAAGTATAATAATCGAACAATCTCTGCCACCAGATCGGACGTATATCACGATAACCCATCCACTGATCAATTCGAGCGTCGCCATTGACGTCTCTGGTAATCTTAGCCGCCGCGGACAGATATTCACTATAAGTGCGGATTGGCTGGGTAATGCCGGCTTCCCGGTACATTTTTTTATTGTACATGACCATGATCGGATTGGTTTTCCAGGGAATCTGGTAATAATGTCTATCCGGAGCCCGGAATGATTCGAGCAATTCCGCCGGCATCCGTTTTTGCAGATATTCCATGAAATCAGGGAATTGGTCCAGCCGCACCAATCCGCCCGACGAAGTGAAATCGTCCATCGCCCCCGGCCACATATTCGAACAAATATCCGGGGTAGTCTTACCCGCAATCGCCGCCAGTAAAGCTTCCTCCGACGATTGACTGGCGGGAATCGGTTGCAGTGTGACCTGAATTTCAGGTCGCTCCCGATTCCATTTATCAACCAACTCCTGCGCCAGATTGATTTCATCCTGATTGGAAGCGCACCAGTAGGTCAGTCGGGCGGCGTTCTGCTCACCCGCCGTCTGTGCCGTCCGAACTTTATCACAGGAAACCAAAAATGCACCCACAAGAAGAAGAAAGGTGATTATTGCCTTGTTATGTATCATATTTCGCGTTTAAAACTGAAGGTCTAATTTATCGTCCGATGCCGTCATTTTAAAACAGATTTTGGTTAAATATCCGGATTGCAGTTTGGTAGTCGCCCATCCTTCACTCAACGCCTGGTCGTTCAACACTATCGCTTTAGGTTTTTGGGGGCTCATTACAGCGGTCTCATTTTCTGAAGCGAGGATTCCGCGCACAGTCAGCGATAATTGCCGATTCTGATAATGGCATCGACGTAAAATGGCGTTGGTGCTTTTCAGATAGGGCTCGTTCGGTTGGTTGCCCAGGACGATCTCAATTCTTTTAATTTTCGGTATTTCTAATGGAAATATCGCGGAATGAGCGAATTTGCCGTCATATTTCAGAGATTGGATAATTTCGCCATGTCCTCTGATATCGACTACCATTGGTTGACCTTGGACAAAAAGGGTAAACTGACAGGCGTCCAGGTCTTTCGGTAAAAATGGATCGAGGGCGATATTCCAGTCATTTTCTCTGACGCCATAGAGTTGATATAAACTGTTCAGATACCAGGCGCCCGCCCAGAGGAAATTTGGCTTATCGACCGTACCGTACTCCGCCGGATTATCTTTATTGGCATTCCGGACTTCATAATAAGCCGGCTGACCGTTCGGACCGCTCATAATGCCGTGTAATGACATGGTCTGAGCGATGAACTCGGACGCCGCCTGTTTCTCATCATTGGCGATCAGCGCCATGGCATACCAGGCGTTGCCCTGTGGCCAGACCCCGCCATTCGCGTAATAATATTTGTCACCGGCTTCATTGCCGACGAACTTATAAAAATCTATCAGCAGATGAAAATCCATCGGAAAAGCATTGTAGATGCCAACTTTTTCGTCAAGCAGTTTGGCTTTAGCAGTTTGCACAAGCCGATTTAATTTTTCGGCGTCAAGTAATCCGTAATGCGCCGCCAGCAGTGAGCCGATGTAATAATGCCTGTCCGGCGAACCGTCGTCGTTATAATTAATCAGGTAGTTCTGCTCGTCGCTCCAGAGTTTTTCGACCAGCGCGGCTTGCATGCTGTCGGCCATAACTGCATATTCAGCAACTTTTTCGGGATTTTTGCCTAAAGCCGTCGAGATGAAATTATAATCCCGCAGGGTCTTGATCGCCAGAATAGTCATATAGGAACGTGACCCGTAATTATGACCAATATCCCACCAATCCGGCCGGTACGACCACATCAGGTTATCGGCTTCTTTCGTCAACATTGCCCGCTCCAAACACACTGTTAGATACGGATAGAGTTTTGCGACAAAGGCGGTATCGCCGGAATGACGCAGATATTTAGCCGCCACCTGCACGAACCAGAAATTGTTCCAGTTGTCGGAGCTGGCATATTCGGTCACATATTTTCCGTCCTTCCAGTAGTAGGCATGCGGGATAACCAAATCCCGATCGGCATGCCGGATGATGTATTCGATGTCGCGCCGCACCCGCGGCAAATCATAATTCACCGCCGCCAGGTTGGAGACCTGAACATCATGCGTAAAATAAAAATTATATTCCGCTGGACAGGGCATTGGAACCACTTCGCCGTCCAGATAATGCGCATTGGCCTCCATCTCGGCTCGCGCCCAGGCGATGGAATGATCGGTTTGGTCATTTCCGGTGCGGAGCAGGTTAAAATTGGTCGCCTTGTCCAAAATTGCCGTTTCGTACTTTTGGACTTCCTGCCGGAAATTTTCCAGCAGATAAGCGACTGTCGAACGACCTTCACCCTTATTCGTCGAACCGATTATCTGAACTATTTTCAGAGTGTCACCGGGGACCATTTCTCGTCGATAAACAAAGCGGGCGGACGGCAGGCCACTTTTTCCCGGAATAATCCCAACCGGCTGTTCACCGGCATTAGCCACGAAAACCTGAGTCAGGTGGGCATCAGCATCCGGAAAATTTGTGAAAATCGTTCCGGTTGTTGTATCGCTGACAACCTCTGCCTGCTCGATTTCACGGTAAGTGTGGCAGGTTTTGATTGAGGTAAAAAGCCGTGTGTCGAACTCCAATACGGCCGGAGCTTTCTGGCGACTGACGATCTGATAGGTAACGACCATCGCCGGTTTCTCGCCGCAGAAATGATAAGAAACGTCAATATCACGGGCGGATTTCCGGTCAAAAAAGTCAACCGAATAAGGTGTCAGGCTAAATTCGACCGGTTTCCGACCAACGATCTCGGGCTGACCGTCTCCGATTTTTAAATACCATTCCGCCACAAAAGATGTGTCGCGCTTCCAGTAATCCTGACTGCGGTCGATGCTATTCGCTACCGGGTAGAAAAAACTGATCCGCTGGGGAATCATGTAACTGTGATGAAATTCCGCCCCTACAAACAGTCCGCCCACCTCGATCTTAGCGTCACCTTTGAAATCAACGGCCAGTTTGTTTTGGGTTAATCTGTTTTCATGGGAACAGGAGGAGAGGGCGGATAAGGTTAAGATTAAGGTCAAGGTTAAGGTCAAGATTGAGGTTAAGGTTGAGAAGGAGAAGACTGATTTCCCGGTTACTTTAAACATTTATATACATCCTTACTTTAATTTCACGCACTTCTTCACCGCCGTAAAGTCACCGGCTTGTAATCTAAAAAAGTAAATACTGCTGGCGTAATTCCGGGCATTCCAGACGGCGGTATAATGCCCGGCCGGTTTATTGCCATCGACTAAAGTCTGCACCAGTCGGCCGGTCAGATCGAAAACCTGCAATTTAACCGGCACTGAGTAAAGCAAATCGTATTCGATGGTCGTAATCGGATTAAAGGGGTTCGGATAATTCTGTGATAATTTGAATTCTGTCGGTAAACTTTTTTCATTATCGCGAATCGCACTCGGCTCGGCATACAATTGCGCGATTTCATCAGCCGAAAGAGCATAGTCGTATATGCGGACATCGTCAATCACGCCCTTGAAATTGTACTGACTTACTGCTGGCAAACATTGTCCGATCATCAGATCGATACTAGTTGTCAAAATTTTACCGGAAAAGGTGGTGTGACTGCTCAGTTCGCCATCGACATACAGATCGAAGTTGGCGCCATCATACAGTCCCACGACATGATACCACTGATCGACGCTTACGATTAAATCGGAATCCAGGTCTTTAACGCCGGCAGTGGTCTTGACCGTCCAGCGGATTTTCTTTTGCGGGATAATGGAAATCTTCCAGCGGTTCTCCCAGTTGCCATGTGAAATCGGGTACGATTCGCGACTGGTATAAAGTTCGGCCGCATTCATCCAGAAACTGACCGTGATCGCTTTCGTAAAGTTCAGACTGGCACTGTTCTGTATCCGGATATTATCCGAAGTACCATTGAAATAATAGGCGGAGTTCGGATTGCCAAAACGATTGGCGGTCAGATCGGCGCTATTGACAATTCCGTGATTGTTCTGCCCGCTCAGATCATCGGCGTTCCCGGCAAAAGGATAATATGCAACCGGCACGCCGATTTCATGACTGGAAGTGTCGCCGACGACGATTAAGATGCTGTCTGCGGCCACGCCGCCAAACCGATCGATCACGGTGCATTTTATGGAAAAATAACCGGCTGAATCCGGCGCTTTCCAGGTTGCTAAAGCCCCGGCATTTTCTATAATTCCTGCCCTAGCAGTCCAATCGAAAGTTAATGAATCACCATCCGGATCGGAAGCCATGCACTGTAAAATCGTCGTATCGGCTGGGGCAATCCGGCGCCTAGAAGCCGTAATATTTGAAATGACCGGTGCCTGGTTTAGTCTGGTGTAGACCTGGATCTGAACACTGTCTGAAACAGGTTCGTTCATACCATCACTCACCTGGCAGGAAATTATTAAAGTCGTATCGTTCTCCGGCATAGTCAGTTCGATTATCGCTGAATCCAAATCGACTGGTATCTCATTTACCTTCCATGAAAAATGCAATGCATCTGTGTCGCGATCTACCGCGGTACAGTAAAATTTATAAGTTCTTCCGATTTCGACAGCGGTTGAATCAGTCGCAATTGACTTGATCCGCGGCGCATAATTGGTAACCGTCTGTCCGGAATGATAATCCACGACGACATCATTGACCAACATTTTTTCTTCTTGGTAACTAATGGTTCCGCCGGCTGGCGCCAGGACTATCAGTAACGCTCCGTCAGCCGGAACGTTAAGGCTGGTTTGCCCTGAAATGCCGGTCGCTATGAAAGATTTGCTAACGGCATCATAGAGATCAATGGTTTGCGATCCAACATCAAATGTGACTGATTTCAATTGATCGTATGGATTATAAAAAAGGAAACTCGGATAGGCATTATCCTGAAAATAATCAGTCTTGCGCAGGTCGAGTTTTAGAATACCAGTGACATTGGTAGTATCGATGATTCCACCCAGGATTCCGACATGCGACGAACCGTACAATGCAAAATTGGTTGCCCCCCATTCACCGGAAATGGCATCACCGGTCGCAAAAGGACTATATCCCCAGTTCGGATGAACTTGATACATTGACTCGTGGGCAATATATCCCTCGGAATCGTATTCCTTAGCCCAGGATTCACCATCCTGCAGACTATCCGGTAAAAACGGCGAATAGAACAGGCGCGAGGCATTGGCCAGATTCAACACCCATTTCCCAATCGCCCGGGCGAAGCGGCTGTCATAGCGCACCATCGGCACCAGCGCCCCGGCCATTTCAAAACCATTCATCGCAAAGGCGTAACCGGTGGTCTTGGCTTCTCCAACCAGGCCATAGCAATCATAATCGCCCCATTTACCAAGCGTCACGCCCCAGTTCCGGACGTTATTATCCGGATCGAAGCACCAGTTGACCATTTTCTCGACATCGAAGTTAGTACCCAGTTCCGCATTCATGCGGGCCGCGGCATATACGCCATACGGCAGTTGCAATTCATAGGAGGGATTGTTGGGATAAGAATTGAGAAATTCCAGACACCATTCGGCGCCGATGCGGTATTTGGCATTTCCGGTTTTTACATAAGCATTGTACAATAACCAGGCAATTGCGCCGGCCGCTTCCGGTTCGGTCACACCGGAAATAAAAGGTTTCATTGTCGATAAATACCAGCCGCGATAATTCATTGAAGGTCTGTGCCAGGGCGCGGCGCTTCCGCCCATTGCGACGACCGCTCGCAACCATTGATTAGTCACAGAGGTCAGTTGATAATCGAAATCACCCGTACCGCGATAAAGATCATAAAGCTGATAGAAAAACACATTCGGCATCAGAGCGTACCACCAGTCGTCGCCGCTCTGCGTAACGGCATTGTTCAAATAGACATTTTCTTCCGGTCGTTTGTTGAACCACTCCTCACAACCCAGTACCCAGTTATGACCATTCTGATTACTTTTATCGATGCCAACCAGCGTAGCGCCGACAACGGCCGGCAGGGCATTAATGCCTTCGGCATTGGTCGGATAGGGCGTTCCGACAACTGTATGCAGACCAAAACTGGTATGATTTGGATAATTGACGGTATTCTCATTGATCCAAACCAACGGAAGATATTGCCCGGTACGATTGAGATCGAAAACCAGACTGTCGTAGCCAACCGCCACTGCTTTCCAATCGCGCATCAGATAGGGCGATGGCAGATTTGGCATCTGCTCGACCCGGTTAATGGCAATTTGTTGCGCCCGGCTTTCAGTCAGCACTGCCATAAGAATGATTATGATGGTGAGTAATACTTTTCGCATTGTCCTACCCTCGATTTTAGTAAATATCGGGCGATTTTCCGGCAAAGAACCGGGATCATTTTTCACATTTTCCTAAAAATCCAGTCGCAGGGTGTAGCGGCTGACATTTTTCAGACGTCCGAAATCTGCAAAGGCATAATCGAATTTAATGTAGGATTGACCAAATAATTTATAACGCAAACCTCCTCCCAGCGTTAAACCTTCTTCGGTGTCAGTTTGACCAATCGCCTGGTAACCCGCTCTGATAAACAGCATATCCAGGATCGCTATTTCCGTTCCGGTATTGATGCTTTCGCTGTTATTGATCGGGTGGAAAGCATCTGCGGCAATTGTCATGCGCATGAATTTGGTTGCGAGCAGATCGTATGCAATTCCAAACTGCATATTCAAAGGCAAGGGCCATTCATCGGTCATCAATTTTCCCATGATACGGTCATTATTGCCATCGATACTTTCATCGGCATCATGATAGATTATCAGATCACTGCCATCCATTGTCATCGACGGACCGAAATTGGTAATGGTAGCCCCAATCCGCAGACCGCGGAAATTCGTACGGTATAACGTACCAATATCAAAGGCTACACTGCGGGCTTTTTCATGCCAGATACGTTCCTCGATATATTTCCCATTCATTCCAATCGAAAAACGATCGGTTAAAGCAAAAGAGTATGAAATACCAAAAGCATAGCTGGTAGCATCGAACATTTCGCCGGTTCCATTCGGGAAGTCAACGGTCCGTACGGCCATTTTGGGAACTGACATTGCATTTAGAAAAACTCCCGCCGTACCCCAGCGTCCAAAAGGTATAACGGCACCGAAATAATTAAAACTGATGTCTGCTAACCATTCGACTCTTTCAAAAACGGCCTCCGGATGTCCAACCTGGCTGATCCCGGCCGGATTCCAGTAAAGTGCCGAAACGTCATTGGCAACGGCCACAAAGGCACCTCCCATTCCAATGGCGCGCGATCCTACCCCTACTTCCAGAAATGGAGCGGCAGTCGTGCCGACATTCGTCAATCTACCTGAATCGGCTAGACTCAGCGAACCGATTAGTAAAATTAACATCAATCCTTTTCTAGCAATTGATATCTTCATGGTATCCTCATTCATTGCGTGTGAAATGCGACAAAGTCAATTTTGCGCGCTAATCCCTCATCAGTGGTTTTGACCGCCAGAAGATTATCGTTATAAATATGGATCTTTTCGGCGGCTCTTAAACCAACTTTGTAATCAGATATATATTTTTCAAGTCGCTCCTGCGAATCGGCAGTATCCGGATGTTGGTTATAAAATTCACGACCCAAATATGCCAGCATTTTATATGTCAGCAGATACTCACGACGACTCCTTTCTTCGGCAATTACCGAGGGTTTACGATCCAACCGCTCTTTCCGACCCTGTTCGGATAAAACCCAATCGCGCACATACATACCGACGGCATTCTTCAAACTTTCGCGGACTGACGTTTTACTTTTAAAGGAAATTTTCACCGGATTGACTTTATAATTAACCAGAATATCGGCCACCAACAGACTGCCGCTAGCAAATCCGGCAATTTCCTCATTCAGGAATTCCTGGCTGGCTTTGGTTAGTGAATTAACTTCCTGGTTGCTAATGTACTGCTCGAGCGGCGTCGTGGCAGTCGGTCGTTTTTTCCAGACTTCTTCAGTTAGTTTATTAAGAGCTTTCACTCGAATCATTACATTCTGATCGGCCATCATTTTCTGAACATATTCAGCGGAGATTTTTTGTTCTTTGCGCCTTTGCAGAATTCCGTGCAGGTTTTCGCGGTTGGCCTGGAAATCGTTTTCTCTTAACAAGGCTTCCTTTTCGATTTCAACTACCTGAAATACGTGATAATATTGACCATCGAAATGTGGTTCGGAAAATTGCTTAATCGATAAACGATACAGGATATCGGCGATCTCCCTGGGGATATCACGCCAATTGATAAGGTCGACCGGACCGTATCCCGCCACTTCTGACTGGCGAGCACCGGTAAACAACGGAATATGTTCAAAGTTCACAATTCCTAACGACACTTGTTTGGCAAGGTCGGCCTGTTCAGTGCTGAAATGGCGCACGTACAATTTAATTTTCGAATATTCGAAGGCCTGACGCTCCGCTGACTCGGTAACTTTGACGGGACGTCGGACATGTTTCAGATACAATTCACGGTTAATAGCCAGTCGTTTATAGAAATCGACCGTTTTCTGCAGAAGTGCATCCTGGTCCAGTTTTAACCTTTCGGCTTGGCGTGCCAACATAATTTTCTCGATCAACTGATCCAAAATCATCTGTCGGGCTTGTGGTTTAGGCAGACTGGTGATTGAGCGGGGTGCCATTTCATAAGCCATCGTAAATTCTTCAGCCGTAATCAGCCGGTCGGCGATTTCAGCAATTGGTTCTTGCTTTGGCTTTCGGGCACAATTGCTGATCGACCACAGACCGATAAATAAAACCGGTAAAAGAGAGTATCTGATTATTCGAGTAACTTTTATCATTTAATCAGTGCAAACTTTCCGATCTTGGTCCCGACACCGGGAGCGTCGACATGAAAAATATAAATCCCATACGAAATTTCATTGCCTTCTTTGGAAAGAATATCCCACGGTTCCATACCGTCATCGGCAGTACTGTTATGTACGATTGTGTCAATCAGATGCCCGCGCAGATTATAGATGCGAATCGTGCATTGTCGGGGCAGATGAAAGAAATGAAGGCGTCTTTCGCCGCGCCCGAATTTATAGGTATTGGCCGGTTCCCAGGAAGCCGTAACGACATACGGATTAGGCACCACGCAGATGTCATCCAGTTCAGCCTTGGCAAGGGCATCACTGGAATCGGCGCCCTGCAACGAAAAGCGAAAGACATCGTCTTTGCGAAACGGCTTCTTCATTTTTAGAAGCAACTTCTCACCCGGTTCGGGCGGATCAACCGTGGTCCAGACCGTATCCGCATAGGGAACACCATCATCCCAGGTCGTATCAATTTCGAATACCGGACTGAGTCGTATCAACCAAGAGGTATATCTTTTAAAGATAAAACTATCATCAGGGATGATCAGAACGATATCGTCACCGTTACTGTAAGTCAGATTGCTGTCGTTGTCGATAATTGAATATTCCATTTCGACCGAATCGGTAAGATTATAGACCTCGACGTTTGAGGGACAAGAATAATAACTCCAGAGCTTCAGTGAATTCTTATAAACATTATCATGAAAAGTGACCAGAAAATCAGCCGGGAAATCCAAATTCATCCGATAACCGCCTACATTTTCGTTATCCGGATTCAGGCGGACTTTAATGACATAATCGGACGAACCTTCTGTAAAACCGCTGTTATCCTCATCTAAATAAATACTTGTATCGTTATATACTTTAACGGTAAAACCATCGACGACCGGACTTTCAGCGCCGGATAATATGACCTGAGTTGAGTCGATCACGAGTGTATCAGCGACGACGTTCCGAATTTGATAGTATGGACGCGTTTCAGTATGATATTTTGAATCCTCCAGGAAAACGATTTCATAAGTCGTTAATCCGGAAGGCACTTTATGTTTTTCGACCAGGTCGATAGATATTGAACCGGTTCCCGGACCGACATGTTCGATATCACCGTCAATACTGGGCGGAATATAGCCGGCACTAGCTGGACGTGGTATTGCCATACCGCAATTAACATCCATAAAAGTCACCTGTCCAAGAGAATTGGTATTAATAATGCAGGAACATTCCGAAGGCTGTATGCCTTCCACGCCGCTGGTATCGAAACGATATAAACCATAATCGTAGGATACCACGGCATAATAGTAAGTTTGACCATTCCTGACATCTTTATCGGTATAAGAATGGCGCAGACCGGTATCGTCACCGAGATTAAATTGAACACCATATATCGCAACCGGATGCGGACCTTTTATCCCATTCTGTAAATCAAACTGGGCAATCGGTTTGCGATATGTAGCATTGCCATAAGCATCCGTAATGACCTTACTTTCCAGAAAATCAGGTTCCGTGCCGCGATAAATCATATAACCTTCGAAGTCATACTCCTGCAAAAAAGGATCATAAGATTTCTCGGCCACAGCGTCCCAAACCAATGTAACTTCCCCGTCACCCGGATAGATTTTCAAGTTCGGTTTAAGAGGTGGCTTGGCAAAGGAATAATCCGAGTTGTAGATCTGCTGGACAGTCATCTTATTTTTAAACAGATCGTCACGGTCTTCGCCAAATAATAAAGCCATTGAATAGCGTTCGATATTATTTTGCCTCAGCGGAAACGGACCGGACGAGAAAAACATACTGAGATTATTAGGCTGGAGGATCTGATCCATCGGTAAAGGAGCCTTAGCAAAGACATGGTAATTTTCTTCATCGTTGGTCAGCTCGTAGTTATGCGTCGGGAAAATTTCAAATCCGGTCAATCCGATCTGATCGGATTCATCCGGATCGGTTACGTTATAATTCGGTTCGCCGTCAGTCGGAAAACCGTCGCCTTCTCCCTCATCAGGACCAGTATACTGTATATCATACGGACCCACGCCGTCTTCTCCGAGATCGTCATTAAGTGGTTCCTCGGGATCCCAGACACCATTCCCATTATTATCGGTGTAAGGTGTCCAGTCACAATCCTCATCAGATGACCAGTGGGCTCTGGGTTCATAGTTATAAACCTCAATAAATCTGGTCCTTTGCGCATCCGTAAAATTATAAGGATAATCACTGATATAGAACCCTGGTCCGTCACTTACCCGTGACTCATCCGTCATTCCGTCATTATCGTTATCCTTAAGATCAGTTGAGATTCCCGGACTTTCCAAAAAAGCATAACCGGCATATCCAATCGGGTACCAGTTACCGGGCGTGCCAACCGCTCCAGGCGGACCATAGGCAAAGGCAATATCGAGATCGGTGTCGTATTCACCGATGTTCTGAACCTCACCGCCGACTCCGCCAATTCCCCAATCAATATATTGAGCGAAATAGGATTTTAAATAGTCATGCGTGGATTCGTTCTTAATATCGTACAGCCAGAAAATGCAATCTTCCGCCAGAACTTGACTCCATTGAAATCCACGGGCTTTGACGACCAGTCCGATCCCGCCGCGGGTAGTATCCCGATCATCACAATAAAAATTCCACTTTACATTCGGTTCTTTGTCAGGATTATCGTCAAAAACAAAAACGGTTTCGAGATCAGCGTTCAACACTCCTTTACCAAAATAACCGTTCCAATAGCCGTTCCAACTCAAGTCCCTATCTGGCCAGTAATCCGGCCATGTATTCGGATCATTACTCATAGCCGGTGAATTGTTATATTGCTCATCCATATTAAACCAGAAGGGGCGCGGTTCAAAACCCCAGGGAATACCTTCAGGCGAGGTGTCCACAAATTCACGATATTGGGTCTCCATTGGATAAATAGTTCGACCGGTATCATTTTCGGTTTGAACTGATACTATCAGTGTAATGTCGTCAAGATAATGCTTTTCGGCACTCGGCCAGCAACCGGACGGCTCATCCGGGTAATCACCTACTTCGCAGTAATTCCAGAATAAAGTCGAGACGAGATTGCCATTCATCAATCCCCGCCGGCGATACATGCGATGCCCGCGTAAGCTGGACGGTGTCTGGGCCAGGGCAACGACTTCAAATAAAGTTACTATCATTATGAACAACATGAAAAATGGTTTTCTTTTCATAATTGAATTCTTCATTTTAAGTTCACTTTTTTTGATCATAACTAATGGAACAACCAATAATAACGTTGCGGGGTTCTTCATACCAGTTGGGTTGAATATTCCATTCTTTCTGATCTTTATATCCACGATAATTTTCAAAGACCATACTGTAATTATATTCAGCAGTCCCGCTGGAAGAATAGACATCCAGATTATTCAACCGATCGAAGAGGTTGGTAATGCGGATGAACGGGCTGAGTATCAGGTTTTTCATTAGTATATCCTTCGATATATTTAAATCAAAAGACATCGTCATGGGTTTACGTTCCCCATTCAGGATGCGGTTATTGTAATAAGGAGACTCGCGGGTGTAAGGAGTACCGCTTCCGATTTTCCCGATGAGGCAAATACGAAATCCCATCTGCGTTGTTGTGGTGGTCAGATTCAACGAATGTGTTTGATCCCAGTTGAGTGGCTGGCGTTTCTTTTCGGATTCAATCGGTGGATCCGATTCCTGATTCTTGGATTCATCCAGTGGATCCGAAGCATTTCCGGTCGCGGATTGGTAGGTATAATCAACCGAAAAACCGATTCCGCCCGGACTTTCGAGCATTTCCAGTGCCAGGGTAATGCCTTTGACGTTGGCATAATCGCGATTGATATAACGCCAGAATTTACCGCCATAGATGTCAGTCAGGGTGATCTGACCGATCAGATCACGAATATCTTTATTATATCCGGTTACATCGATGGTGAGGTTATCGGTAATAGCTTGTTTCAAACCAATTTCATAACTGACGGTCTTCTCGGGTTTGAGCTCGGCGTTGCCCATGATATTAAAGCCTTCGCTGGGCGGTTCACTGCCTTCTAATTGCACTAGGGAAACTTCGAAATCGGGATTGACATACAAATATTCATAATTCGGTACCTGGAAAAAATGACCATAGGAGAAATGAATCACACCCTGATCCGAAATCGGGTAGGCGATACCGATGCGGGGACTAAACTGACTGGAAGCTTTTGCGACCCGTTTAGGAGCCCCGACGGTGTTAAAAAATTGGGTCGGTACAACCCCACTCGGTTCGAAGTAATCGTAACGCAGGCCAACATTAATTATCATTTCTCCAAACTCGATCTTATTCTGGAGGTAGGCGGCGATCTCATGGGGTTGATGAAGATAAGAATTGTTATAACAGGAAGAATCCGAAGGGATTTGAATATTGTCATCTTCGTCGAAATAAATCTGATATTCATGGAGCCTCAGATTGACTTTTTTATAACTTAATCCGGCCCCGATGTTTTGATGATCGCTGATCTGACTACGCAGATCGGCTTTGATAATCTCGGTCCGATTCTTCCGGAAATGGTGCCACATCCGCATGCCACCGGTAGAATAGCCGTTGGAATTGGTGGCATTCAGGAACTCAATAGATACATAACGGGGATCATATTTATTTTTATAAACATATTGTCCGTAGGTGGTATAGAAGTTTGAATAATTGGCAGTTAGAAATGTATTCTGATTGAACATATGGGTATACTGCAATGAGTTTTGATAACTCATATTATCATGGCGATAATTGCCATCTGGATTATATTTAAATAACCGATCGTAACTGTGGTTTTTACCTTTTTCAAAAAAACCGGTATAGTTTATTTTATCCATTTGGAAAAGCTTCAAACTGAGTTTTCCCTGGAGAGTTTGCATGCTTGAAGAATTCATTGAAACGTAGGAACTGTCACCAGTTGATCGAATTACCTGCTGATCAGGATCATCTGAAAAATAAGAAAAGTCACTGGGAATAAAAATTCGTTGGCCGTACAGCCAGCCATCGTCGTTAACCGTTCGTCCCAACAGTGAAAATGATACCTTTTTCCCCACTAATGGAATCGGTCCACTCAGATTAAACTGATAGCTGGTATTATCCCACGGATTGATCTCATCAATATTCGTAAATATGTCAGTATGGGCGCTCAGGTGATCGCCGCAATAAAGGGTAATTTTGCCCGAATAATTTTCCTGTCCCTCTTTAGTCACAATGTTGACGATTCCTGACATGGCCTGGCCATATTCGGCATTAAAGGTACCACTGATGACTTCGACTTCCTGGATCATATCACTTTCGACATCGAACAGACTCTCACCGGCATAGGCATCGTTCATCGGAACGCCGTCGACAATATACATCACTTCACCAGCCCGACCGCCTCTAAAATGTCCCTGAACTACTCCAGCCTGGAGCTCGATGATCTGGCTTAAATTTTGAACCTGTAATTGCCCAATCTGGTCAGAATTAACCCGAAACGAAGTTGACGTTACGTCTTTCTTAACAATCGGCATCTGGGCAATCACGACTACTTCTTCACCTTCCAGAATAGTCGAACTCATTTCAAAATCAAGAGGAGTGGTCAGATCAACTGATACCAGAACGTTTTTCTGAATTACAGTCTGATAACCAATCATACTGGCTTTTAAGGAATAATCACCGGGCAAGATGTTAAGTATGGTATAGTTGCCGTCGACATCCGTAGCGGCTCCTTGTAAAGTACCTTCCAGGACGATATTCACTCCGATCAGTGGTTCGCCGGTACTTTTATCTGTAATACGGCCCTTAATTTTACCGGTAGTGCCCGCATACAAAAATGAAAACGCACAAATCACACTTACTATTATGGAAATTGGTATTCGCTTCATAATAGACCTTTCCCATATTGTGAATTAAAATCCTCCGAAGGCCGGGAAAAGCCTTCGGAGGATTTTTTCAGTGACGATTATCTTACGAGAGCCATTTTTCTCGTAACTCGTTGTTCATTGATTGTCAAAACACCAATATAAATTCCGGTCGGTACATTCTGACCCAAATCATTGCAAGCATCCCAGGTCAGAGTATAAGTTCCGGCATTTTGAACCGTGTCAGCCAGTTTGCGAACCCGTTGTCCCAGAATATTGTAGATCGCTAGGGTAACTTTACCGGATTGCGGTAGCGAATAGACTATCCTGGTTTCCGGATTGAATGGATTCGGATAGTTATCCATCATAGCGTACTTGCCTGGAACATTACCATGCCCTTTATCAGCGATAATACCAGTCCCCGGAGCAACGATCATTTTCTCGACGCTGAAGTCATCGAAGTAGGCCTTACCCAGCACGGAATCATTGAAACGCGCCCGGACCGATATTCCGGTCGCCGCATCGTCACCCGTCGGAGCCTGCTCGGCTACTACATAG